>Ga0302314_10000112_pt1 | contig 135413 bp, 95 predicted proteins | sample III_Palsa_N2_3_FD_200533 | JGI IMG/M metagenome (GOLD analysis project Ga0302314, IMG submission 200533) | Peat permafrost microbial communities from Stordalen Mire near Abisko, Sweden - III_Palsa_N2_3 | ecosystem: Environmental > Terrestrial > Soil > Palsa > Peat permafrost | place: Sweden... | reverse complement strand
TTGTCGACCTTCTTCTCGATGCCTTCGCCCACGACGTAGAGCGTGAAGCCCTTGATCGTCGTGTTCGCGGCCTTGAGCATCTGCTCGACGGTCTGCTTGTCGTTCTTCACGAAGGTCTGGTTCAGCAACGAGACTTCCTTCAGGTACTTCGTGACCGAGCCCTCGACCATCTTGGCGACGATGTCGGCCGGCTTGCCGGACTCGGCAGCCTTGGCGGTGGCGACCGAACGCTCGGTCTCGACCAGGTGCGCGGGCACGTCGGCCTGCGACAGCGCCTTCGGCTTCATCGCCGCGACGTGCATCGCGACGTCCTTGGCGGCCGTGTCGTCGCCTTCGAACTGGACGACCACGCCGATGCGCGTGCCGTGCAGGTAGTGCGCCAGGCCGGCGTTCTCGACGCGCTGGAAGCGGCGGATCGACATGTTCTCGCCGATCTTGCCGACGAGCGCCAGGCGCACGGCGTCGACCGTCGAGCCTTCGAATTCGAGGGCGGACAGCGCGGCGACGTCGGCCGGGTTCTTCTCGGCGATCAGCTTGGCCATCTTGTTGGCGAAGGCGATGAAGTCGTCGTTCTTGGTGACGAAGTCGGTCTCGCAGTTGACTTCGACCATCGCGCCGACGCCATTGGCGACGTACGCGGCGACCACGCCTTCCGACGTGACGCGCGTGCCGGCGCCGGCGGCCTTGGTGCCGAGCTTGACGCGCAGGATCTCCTCGGCCTTGACGGCGTCGCCGTCGGCCTCGGTCAGGGCCTTCTTGCACATCATCATCGGCGCGTCGGTCTTGGCGCGCAGGTCAGCAACCATGCTTGCGGTAATCGCGGGCATCTTCAAACTCCATCATCTGCGCCGGCCAGTTTCGTGGCCGACAGTGAACAAATTGCTTCTCGGCTGTGAAAAGGGGGCCTACAAGCCCCCTGTGTCGCAGCCCCGGCACAAAACCGGGTTGGGGCATCAGCCTTCGGCGCCGACTTCGACGAATTCGTCGCCAGCGGCCGAGACCTGCTGCACGACGTCGTTCGTGGCGTTGGCCTTGCCTTCGAGCACGGCGTCGGCAACGGCCTTGGCGTACAGCGCCACGGCCTTGGCCGAGTCGTCGTTGCCCGGGATCACGTAGTCGATGCCCAGCGGCGAGTGGTTGGTGTCGACGACGCCGATGACCGGGATGCCCAGCTTGTTGGCTTCGAGGATGGCGATCTTGTGGTAGCCGACGTCGATCACGAAGATCGCGTCCGGCAGCGCGGCCATGTCCTGGATGCCGCCGATGTCCTTCTCGAGCTTGACCAGCTCGCGCTCGAACATCAGGGCTTCCTTCTTGATCACGGCCAGCGTGCCGGAATCCTTCTGGGCCTGCATGTCCTTGAGCTTCTTCAGCGAACCCTTGACCGTCTTGAAGTTGGTCAGCATGCCGCCGAGCCAGCGCTGGTCGACGTAGGGCATGCCGCAACGAGCGGCTTCCAGCGCCACCACTTCGCGCGCCTGGCGCTTCGTGCCGACCATCAGCACCGTGCCGCGCTTGGCGCTCAGCTGGCGGATGAACTTCAGGGCATTCTCGAACGCGGGCAGCGTCTTCTCGAGATTGATGATGTGGATCTTGTTGCGATGGCCGTAGATGTACGGGGCCATCTTGGGGTTCCAGAAGCGGGTCTGGTGTCCGAAATGGACGCCGGCTTCCAGCATTTCGCGCATGGATACAGACATGGAGTACTCCAAAGGTTGGGTCTAGAATCCCGGCATACATTGCATCGAGTGACACGGCTTACGGTTCTTCACCAGCCTTTCTACGTCACCTCGACCACAACACCTTGATTGCCGGGTTCGCGGATTTGGGACTTTTCAGCCCCGTTCTTGCCGAGCGACCGCGCAGTTTCCTGCTCAGCGACTTTCGCCGCCGAATGGCCACCCAGAAAAACCCAAAGAGTATAGCAGGCCGCACGCCGTCCTGCACCATTTCCGCCGCCGGCTTCCATTTCGACGTGGAGGTCCGATGAAGATCGCGGTGATCGGCGCCGGCATGGCCGGCGTCGCGGCCGCCCAGGCGCTCGCTTCCGACGGCCACGACGTGAGCGTGATCGAACGCCGCTCCAGCGTCGCCGAGGAGACCAGCTTCGCGCCCGCCGGCATCGCCGCCGCCGGCCTGGCCGCGCCGTGGCTGCCCGTGCCGAGCCGGCTGAAGGTCGTGGCCGGCCATGCCGACGAGGAAGCCCGCCTGCGCGGCATCGGCGCCGCGTTCGCCACGCCCGCGCTGTTCGGCAAGGGCGACGGCCCGGAGGCCGCGCGGCGCGCCGAGCGCGCGCTGGCGCTGCACCGGCTGCTCGCGATGGGCGTCGAGCGTATCGACGAGCTCGCCCGTTCGCTCGGACTGGACTTCGAGCGCTGCGACGGCCTGCTGCTGACGCTGGCCGACGGCGCCACCGCCGCGCAGGCCGAGGCCGCCGTCGCCTGGCTGCAGGAGGCCGGCGAAACGGCCGAATGGGCCGACGCCGCGCGCCAGCGCCAGCTCGAGCCCGGCCGCGCGGTGGCCGACGACGCCGCGCGCGCCGTCTGGCTGCCCAACGCCCGCGTCGGCAACACCCGCGAGTGGACGCAGCTGCTGCGCGCCCACGCGCAGCACCTGGGCGTGCGCTTCCTGTTCCAGCACGAGGTCGCGACGATCTCCGCCGGCCCGAAGCCGACCGTGAGCTTCGCCGCCGCCGGCGAGCCGGCGCGGGCCGAGACCTTCGACGCCGTCGTCGTCTGCGCCGCGCTCGAGTCGTCCCGGCTGCTCGCGCCGCTGGGCGTCAAGCTGCCTTGGAAGCCGATCCGCGGCTACTCGGTGACGGTGGCGCAGCACGTGCGCGAGGCCGCGCCCGATTCGGGCCCGCGCGCCGCGCTGCTGGACGTGCGCAGCGGCATCTCGATCAGCCGGCTCGGCGCACGTGTGCGCGTGGCCGGCGGACACGAGTCGGTGCCGGTGTCCGCCGCGGCGCCCGATCCCGGCGTGCCGCCCGCGAAGAAGTCGGTGCAGCCGCTGTACGAGGCGGTCGACACCGCCTTCCCCGGCGCGGTGAACTGGCAGCAGGCGCAGGTCTGGCAGGCGACGCGCGCGGCGCTGGCCGACGCGCTGCCTGCGGTCGGCGCCAGCGGCGTGCCGGGCGTCTGGCTCAACGCCGGCCACGCGCACCACGGCTGGGCACTGAGCCAGGCCGCGGCCGGGCTGCTCTGCACGATGATTGCCGGCGAGGCCGCGCCGCCCGAAGCGGCCGCCCTCGCCCCGCAACGATTGCGCTAGCCTGCCCTCCATGACGCCGCGCCGCCTGCTCGAAAGCCCCGAAGACATCGCGCTGTTCGACGACGCGACGACGCGCCACATCGAGCGGCGCGCGGCCGCGCGCCTGCCCGAGCACGCGCTGATGGCGCGCGCGGGCGTCGCGCTCACGCGTCTCGCGCGCGCGATCGCACCGCAGGCGCGGCGCGTCTGGATCGCGGCCGGGCCGGGCAACAACGGCGGCGACGGCCTCGTGCTGGCCACCGCCTTGCATCGCGCCGGCGTCGAGGTCGGCGTCACGCTGGTGGGCCACGCCGCGGGCCGCGCTTTGCCGCCCGATGCGGCGTGGGCGCTGGCCGAGGCGCGCGCGGCCGGCGTGGCGATCGGCATCGAGCTTCCCGGCGTCGACGCGCACATCGACCTCGGCGTCGACGCGCTGCTGGGCTTCGGCCAGACGCGCGCGCCCGAAGGCGCTCTTGCCCACGCCGTCGCCGCGCTCAACGCGCTGCACGCACCGGTGCTGAGCGTCGATGCCCCCACCGGCCTGGCGACCGCCACTGGCGCGCAGCTGGGCGACGTCGCCGTCCGCGCGACGCACACGCTGACGCTGCTGACGGCCAAGCCCGGCCTGTTCACCGGCGCCGGCCGCGAGCTCGCGGGGGAACTCTGGTTCGACGACCTGGGCGTCGTGCCGATCGAGGACGACCAGCCTGCGGCCACGCTCACCGGCGCGCACGCCGTCGCGCAACGCGTGCCGCACCGGCGGCAGGACGCCAACAAGGGCACGTTCGGCGATGTCCATGTCGCAGGCGGCGCGGCCGGCATGGTCGGGGCGTCGCTGCTGGCGGCGCACGCGGCCTCGCTCGCGGGCGCGGGACGCGTGCTGGTGCACGCGCATGCGAGCGACGCCGGCGGCGTGCTGCCGGTCGACGTGCGCCATCCCGAGCTGATGCTGCGGCCCGTCGCCGAATTGCAGAAGGCACTGCGCGACAACCGCAAGGCGACCATCGTCGCCGGCTGCGGCGGCGGCGACGACGTGGTCGCGGAACTCCCCGGCTGCCTGTCCAACGCGAGCCGGCTGGTGCTCGACGCCGACGCGTTGAACGCGATCGCGCGCGACACGGGCCTGCGCGCGCAGCTGCGCGCGCGAGGCGCGCGCGGGGCGGCGACGATCCTGACGCCGCATCCGCTCGAAGCCGCCAGGCTGCTGGACACGACCGCCGCCGCCGTGCAGGCCGACCGCTTCGGCGCCGCGCGCAAGCTCGCGGCCGACACCGGCGCCGTCGTCGTGCTCAAGGGCTCCGGCACGCTGATCGCGACGCCGGACGGCCGCGTCGCGGTCAATCCGACCGGCGACGCCCGCCTGGCCACGGCCGGCACCGGCGACGTGCTGGCCGGCTGGACCGGCGGCCTGTGGTCGGCCCAACCGGCGGGCGACGACGCGATGGCCCTCGCGTTCGAGGTCGCGCGCGCCGCGGCCTGGATCCACGGCCGCGCGTGCGATTTCACGGCCGGCGACCGCCTGCCGCTGGTCGCCGGCGAGCTGGCCGCGCACATGGCGCGCGCCGCACAGTCGCTCTGAACAGAAGGCGCGGCGGGAGCCGCGTCCGACCTGCTGCACTGCCCGGTTAGCCCGCGTCACGGAGCTGACACAAAGCCTTCCGTTCGGGCCGTGACTTTGTGCGCGGGCGTCGATATCTCCTGACGAGACGGCCGGATTTGCACTTCTTTTCCAGCCAAAGGACGCGTGCCGTCCAGTCGATAGTTCGCAGGAAACCGGAAAAAGGTTGCACGCCCGACTTAAGGGCATGCCCCGTTTTGCCGACAAGCCATGTTGGAACCGTCTCCTTTTTGCATCGCCCATGACTCTCGCGACCCATGCCCTGCCCCTTTCGACGCCCGCCCGACGCGGCGCGGCGGACAGGGCATGGGTCGCCGGAGCCCTTCTTCTGACACGACAGGCGCGGCCGTCCGCTGCCGACCGTCGCCTTGAAATCCACGTTCAGGAATAACAATGTCCCTCATCACCTCGCTGTCGACCTCGCAGATCGCCGCTCTCACCACGACGACGATCTCCGCTCTCGGAACCGCTGACTGGGCTGCCTTCAACACGGCCCAGATCCAGGCGCTGACGACAGCCCAGGTGGGGGCGATCTCCAGCACCGCGCTGTCGGCGATCGGCACGGCGCAGATCGCGGCGATGACGACGACCGACGTGGTCGCGCTGACGACCAGCAGCCTGCACGGCCTGACGACGACGCAGATCTCCGCGCTCGGCACCGACCAGGTCGCCGGCCTGACGACCACGCAGCTCGGCTCCCTCGCGACCGCGCAGGTCGCCGCGCTGACCAGCGACCAGATCGCCGGCCTGACGACCGCCGAGATCGTCGCGCTGACCACCGCCCAGACGGGCGCGCTGACCACGGCGCAGATCTCCGCGCTGACCACCAGCGAGATCGCCGCGATCTCGACCACCGACCTGCGCGCGATCGGCACCACGGCCTTCACGGCGCTGGGCTCCGACCAGCTCAACGCGCTGGTGAGCAGCCAGATCGTCGCGCTGACGTCCACGGAGATCGCCGCGCTGACCACCACGCAGATCGGCAGTCTCGGTTCGACCGCGCTCGACTCGCTGTCGACGGCGCAGGTCTCCGCGCTGACCACCACGCAGATCGGCGCGCTCAACACGACGCAGATCTCCACCCTGGGCACGCTGCAGGTCGCCGCGCTGACCAGCGCGCAGATCAGCTCGCTGTCGACGACGCAGGTGTCGTCCCTGACCAGCAACGAGATCCTTGCGCTGACGACGTCGCAGACAGTCGCGCTCAGGACCTCGCAGATCTCGGCGCTGACGACCGACCAGGTGCAGGCGCTGTCGACCAGCGACCTGCGCGCCTTCAATACCGTCGCGATCAACGCGTTCGGCTCCGACCAGCTCAATGCGCTGACGACGTCGCAGATCGGCGCGCTGACGACCGCGCAGGTCGCGGCGCTGACGACGGCGCAGCTGTCCAACCTCGCCACCGACAGCCTCAACGCGCTCGTGACGTCGCAGTTCGCCGCGATGTCGACCACGCAGGTCAACTCGCTGACGAGCGCGCAGGTCGCGGCCCTCGAGACGTCCGACCTGGCCTCGCTGAGCTCCAACCAGATCCGCGCGTTCGACACCGCCGACATCGTCGCGCTGACCACCGGCGAGATCGTCGCGCTGACCACGGCGCAGGCCGCGGCCCTGACCACCACGCAGGCCGCCGCGCTGACCACCGACCAGATCGCGATGCTGACGACCGCCGACGTGGCCGTCCTGAGCAGCGCCGTCGTCCACGCGTTGGGCACCGACCAGCTGAACGCGCTGGGCACCAGCCAGATGGCCGCGTTCACGACGGCCCAGGTGGCCGCGCTGTCGACCACGCAGATCGCCAGCCTGTCGACCGCCAACCTCGACGCCTTCGCCACCTCGCGCATCGCCGCGCTGACCAGCGCGCAGGTCGCCGCGCTGACCTCCGACCAGGTCGCCAACCTGACGACGGCCGACCTGGCCGCGCTCGACACCACGCAGATCCGCGCGCTCGGCTCGTCCGACATCGCCGCGCTGACCACCGATGAAGTCGCCGCGCTGGGCACCGCCCAGCTCAACGCGCTGACGACCGGCCAGATCGCCGCGCTGACGACCGACCAGGTCGCCGCGCTGACCACGGCCGACGTGCACGCGCTGGCCACCGCCTCGCTCGACGCGTTCTCGTCGAACCAGCTCAACGCGCTGACGACCGCGCAGATCGGCGCGCTGACCACCGCGCAGGTCGCCTCGCTGACCACCAGCCAGGTCGCGAACCTGGCCACCGCCTCGCTGGACGCGCTGTCGACGACGCAGTTCGCCGCACTGACCACCGCGCAGATCGGCTCGCTCACCACCGACCAGGTCGTCGCGCTGACGACCGACGAGATCCACGCGATGACGACGGCGCAGGCCGCCGCGCTGAAGACGGCCGAGATCGCCGCCCTCACGACCGACCAGCTCGCCGCGCTCAACACCACCGACCTGCGCGCCTTCGGCACCAGCGCCATCGACGCGCTGACCACCGCCCAGATCAACGCGCTGTCGACGAGCCAGATGGCCGCGCTGACCACCGCCCAGGTCGCCGGCATCACCACCACGCAGCTGGCGGCGCTGTCGACCGCCAATCTCGACGCGCTGAGCACCGCGCAGCTCGCCGCGCTGACCACCACGCAGCTGGCCAACCTGACGACCGACCAGGTCGCCGCCCTCACGACGGCCGACCTGGCCGCGCTGAGCACCAGCCAGATCCGCTCGCTGAACACCAGCGAGATCCAGGCGCTGACGACCGCCGAGGTCGCGGGCCTGACGACCGCCGCGGTCAGCGCGCTGTCGACCGCGCAGATAGCCGCGCTCACGACCGACCAGGTCGGCGCGCTGTCCACCAGCGACCTGCGTGCCCTGGGCACCGTCGCCCTCGACGCCTTCTCGACCGCCCAGCTCGACGCGCTGTCGTCGACGCAGATCGGCGCCCTCACGACCGCGCAGATCGCGGCGATGACGACGACGCAGATCGCGAGCCTGAACACCACCAACCTCGACGCGCTGTCCTCCGCGCAGTTCGCCGCGCTGACCACCGCGCAAGTCGCCAACCTGACGACCGACCAGGTCGCCGCGCTGACCACGGCCGACCTGGCCGCGATGTCGACCAACCAGATCCGCGCGCTCAGCACGGCCGAGATCCAGGCGATCACGACGGCCGACGTCGCCGCGCTGACCACCGCCGCGGTCAACGCACTGACGACCACGCAGATCGCCGCGCTGACCACCGACCAGGTGGCGTCGCTGTCGACGACCGACCTGCGCGCGCTGGGCACGGCCGCCGTCGACGCCTTCACCTCGAACCAGCTGAACTCGCTGACGACCACACAGGTCGCCGCGTTCTCGACGGCGCAGATCGCGTCGCTGACCACCAGCCAGATCGCCAGCCTTGCCACCGCCGCGCTCGACGCGCTGACGACGCAGCAATTCGCCGCGCTGACCACGGCCCAGATCGGCTCGCTGACGACCGGCCAGGCCGCCGCGCTGACGACCGACGAGATCCACGCGATGAGCACGGCGCAGGCCGCGGCGCTGAGGACCGCCGAGGTCGCCGTGCTGACCACCGACGAGCTGGGCGCGCTGACCACCGCCGACCTGCGCGCCTTCGGCACCGCCGCCATCCAGGCGCTCACGTCCGACCAGCTCAACGCGCTGTCGACGACGCAGATGGCCGCGCTGACCACCACGCAGGTGGCCGCCCTCAGCACCGCCGACCTCTCGGCGCTGTCGACCGCCAACCTCGAGGCGCTGACGACCACGCAGTTCACCGCCCTGACCACCACGCAGATCGCCTCGCTGACGACCGACCAGGTGTCCAACCTGACGACGTCGGACCTGGCCGCGATGAGCTCCAACCAGGTGCACGCATTGACCTCCTCCGACATCCAGGCCCTGACGACCGCGCAGATCGCCGCACTCACGACCGCGACGATGAATGCGCTGACCACCGCGCAGATCGCCCTGTTCACCACCGACCAGGTCGCCGCCATCACGACGGCCGACCTGCGCGCCCTGAACACGACGTCGCTCGACGCGCTCACCTCGGATCAGCTCAACGCGCTGACGACGACGCAGCTCGACGCGCTGTCGACGAGCGAGATCGCCGCGCTGACCACGAGCCAGATCGCCGGCCTGTCGACGACCAGCCTCGACGCGCTGACGACCGCGCAGGTCGCCGCGCTGACGACCAACCAGCTGGCGCACCTGACGACCGACCAGGTCGCCGCGCTGACGACCGCCGAGGTGGCCGGGCTGACGACCACGCAGATCCGCTCGTTCACGACCAGCAACCTGGCGGCGCTGACGACCGCCGAGATCCAGGCGCTGACGACGGCGCAAGCCAACGCGCTGGCGACCGGCCAGGTCGCCGCGCTGACCACCGACCAGGTCGCCGCGCTGACCTCGGCCGACCTGCGCGCCCTCGGCACCGCCGCAGTCGACGCGCTGACCTCCAGCCAGCTCAACGCACTGACGACCGACCAGATAGCCGCGCTGACCACGGCACAGGTCGCCGCGCTGACGACGGCGCAGCTGTCGCACATCAACACGACCAACGTCGACGCGCTGACGACGGCCCAGATGGCCGCGCTGACCACGACGCAGATCGCCGCGCTGACCTCGGTGCAGATCACCGCGCCGCTGACGACCGCCCAGGTCGCGGCACTGACGACGGCGCAGGCCGCCGCGCTGACGACCTCGCAGATCGCCAACCTGTCGACCGACCTCGTCCAGGCGCTGACGACCACCGACCTGCGCGCGCTCGGCACCACCGCGATCGACGCGTTCACGTCCGACCAGCTCAATGCGCTGTCGACCACGCAGATGGCCGCGCTGACGACCACGCAGATCGCCAACCTGACGACGGCCCAGGTCGCCGCGTTGTCGACGACCAACCTCGATGCGCTGTCGACGACGCAGATCGCCTCGCTGACGACCAGGGAGATCGGCGCGCTGACGACCGACCAGGTCGCCGCGCTGACGACGGCCGACGTCGTCGCGCTGACGACCAGCCAGATCCGCGCGATCACCACCGGCGACCTGCAGGCGCTGACGACCGCCGAAGTGGCCGCGCTGACGACGGCGCAGGCCAACGCGCTGTCGACCGCACAGGTCGCGTCGCTGACGACCGACCAGGTCGCCGCGCTGACGACGACCGACCTGCGCGCGCTCGGAACGGCCGCGGTCGATGCGCTGACCTCGACCCAGCTGAATTCGCTGACGACCGACCAGGTCGCCGCCTTCACGACGGCCCAGATCGCCGCGCTGACGACCTCGCAGATCGCCACCCTGGCCACCGCGACGCTCGATGCGCTGACGACGGCGCAGTTCGCCGCGCTGACGACGACGCAGATCGGCTCGTTCACGACCGACCAGGTCGTCGCGCTGACGACCGCCGAGATCGCCGCCCTGGCGACCGCGCAGGCCGCGGCCCTCCAGACGACCGAGATCGCCGCGCTGACCACCGATGAACTGGCCGCGCTGAGCACGAACGACCTGCGCGCCCTCGGCACGACCCAGGTCGACGCGCTGACGTCCAACCAGCTCAACGCGCTGTCGACGACCCAGGTGGCCGCGCTGACCACGACGCAGCTGTCCAACCTGACGACGGCGCAGGTCGCCGCGCTGTCGACGACCAACCTCGACGCGCTGACGACCACGCAGATCGGCTCGCTGAAGACCACGGAAATCGCCGCGCTGACGACCGACCAGGTCGCCGCGCTGACCACCGCCGAACTGAACGCGCTGGGCTCCAGCCAGCTGCGCGCGCTGTCGACGGCAGACATCCAGGCGCTGACGACGACCGAGATCGCCGCGCTGTCGACCGCCGCTGCCAATGCGCTGTCGACGACCCAGATCGCCGCGCTCACCTCCGACCAGATCACGTCGCTGTCGACGACCGACCTGCGCGCGCTGAGCACCGCCTCGATCGACGCGATCGGCACCGTGGCGCTCAACGCGCTGACGACGACTCAGATGGCCGCGCTGACGACGGCGCAGGTCGCCGCGCTGACGACCACGCAGGTCGCCAACCTCGGCACGACCAACCTCGACGCGCTGGGCACCGCCCAGATCGCGGCGCTGACCACGACGCAGATCAACGCGCTGACGACCGACCAGATCGCCAACCTGACCACGACGGACGTCGCCGCGCTGACGACCAGCCAGATCCGCGCGCTCAGCACCAGCGACCTGCAGGCGCTGACGACCGACGAGATCGGCGCGCTGACGACGGCGCAGGCCAACGCCCTGTCGACGGCCCAGATCGCCGCGCTGACCACCGACCAGGCGGCCGCGATGTCGACCGCCGACCTGCGTGCCCTGAACACGGCACAGGTCGACGCGCTGACCTCGAACGACCTCAACGCGCTGACGACCAGCCAGGTCGCCGCGTTCTCGACGGCCCAGATCGCCGCGCTGACCACCAGCCAGATCGCCAGCCTCGGCTCGACGACGCTGGACGCGTTGACGACCGCGCAGTTCGCCGCGCTGACGACGAGCCAGATCGGCTCGCTCACGACGACGCAGGTCACGCAGCTGACGACCACCGAGATCGCTGCGCTGTCGACCGCCCAGGCCGCCGCCCTGAAGACCTCGGAGATCGCCGCGCTGACCACCGATGAACTGGCCGCGCTGACGACCACCGACCTGCGCGCCTTCGGCACCACGCAGATCGACGCGCTGACGTCCGCCCAGCTCAACGCGCTGTCGACCACGCAGATGGCCGCACTGACGACCAGCCAGGTCGCCAACCTGACGACCAGCCAGATCGCCGCGCTGTCGACGACCAACCTCGACGCGCTGTCGACCGTCCAGATCGCCGCGCTGACCACCACGCAGGTCAACGCGCTGACCACCGACCAGGTGGCCGGCCTGACCACGGCCGACCTGGCCGGCCTGACGACCACCCAGATCCGCGCGCTCAACACCGCCGACATCCAGGCCCTGACGACGGCGGAAGTCGCCGCGCTGACGACGGCCCAGACCAACGCGCTGACGACGACGCAGATCGCCGCGCTGACCACCGACCAGGTCGCCACGCTGTCGACCGCCGACCTGCGTGCCCTGGGCACGGCACAGGTCGACGCGCTGACCTCGAACGACCTCAACGCGCTGACGACCAGCCAGGTCGCCGCGTTCTCGACGGCCCAGATCGCCGCGCTGACCACCAGCCAGATCGCCAGCCTCGGCTCGACGACGCTGGACGCGTTGACGACCGCGCAGTTCGCCGCGCTGACGACGAGCCAGATCGGCTCGCTCACGACGACGCAGGTCACGCAGCTGACGACCACCGAGATCGCTGCGCTGTCGACCGCCCAGGCCGCCGCCCTGAAGACCTCGGAGATCGCCGCGCTGACCACCGATGAACTGGCCGCGCTGACGACCACCGACCTGCGCGCCTTCGGCACCACGCAGATCGACGCGCTGACGTCCGCCCAGCTCAACGCGCTGTCGACCACGCAGATGGCCGCACTGACGACCAGCCAGGTCGCCAACCTGACGACCAGCCAGATCGCCGCGCTGTCGACGACCAACCTCGACGCGCTGTCGACCGTCCAGATCGCCGCGCTGACCACCACGCAGGTCAACGCGCTGACCACCGACCAGGTGGCCGGCCTGACCACGGCCGACCTGGCCGGCCTGACGACCACCCAGATCCGCGCGCTCAACACCGCCGACATCCAGGCCCTGACGACGACCGAGATCGCCGCGCTGTCGACGACCCAGACCAACGCGCTGACGACGACGCAGATCGCCGCGATCACCAGCGACCAGATCACGTCGCTGTCGACCGCCGACCTGCGCGCGCTGAGCACGCTGTCGGTCGACGCGCTCACCTCGACGCAGCTGAACGCGCTGACGACGACGCAGGTCGCCGCGTTCTCGACCGCCCAGGTCGCCGCGCTGACGACCAGCCAGGTCGCCAGCCTCGCGACCGCCACGCTCGACGCGCTGACCACGCAGCAGTTCGCCGCGCTGACGACGACGCAGATCGGCTCGCTGACGACCGACCAGGTCGCCAGCCTGACGACCACGGAGATCGCCGCCCTGACGACCACCCAGGCCGCCGCGCTCAAGACCGCCGAGATCGCCGCCCTGACGACCAGCGAGCTGGCCGCGCTGTCGACGACCGACCTGCGTGCCCTCGGCACGACCCAGGTCGACGCGCTGACGTCCGACCAGCTCAACGCGCTGTCGACCACGCAGATGGCCGCGTTGACGACCACCCAGGTCGCCAACCTGACGACCAGCCAGATCGCCGCGCTGTCGACGACCAACCTCGACGCGCTGTCGACCATCCAGATCGCCGCGCTGACCACCACGCAGGTCAACGCGCTGACCACCGACCAGGTGGCCGGCCTGACGACGGCCGACCTGGCCGGCCTGACGACCGCGCAGATCCGCGCGCTCAACACCGCCGACATCCAGGCCCTGACGACGGCGGAAGTCGCCGCGCTGACGACGGCCCAGGTCAACGCGCTGAGCACCACGCAAGTCCACGCGCTGACGACCGACCAGGTCGCCGCGCTGTCGACGACCGACCTGCACGCGCTCGGCACGACCTCGATCGACGCCCTGTCGACGGCCCAGCTGGACGCCCTGACGACGACGCAGGTCGGCGCGCTGACGACGGCGCAGCTGGCCTCGATGACGACGACGCAGATCGCCAGCCTCAGCACCGCCACGCTGGACGCGCTGTCGACGACGCAGTTCGCCGCGCTGACGACGACGCAGATCGGCTCGCTGACGACGGATCAGGTGTCCGCGCTGACGACGTCCGAAGTCGCCGCGATGACGACCAACCAGATCCGCGCGCTGAACTCGAACGAGCTGCAGTCGCTGACGACGGTGGAAGTCGCCGCGCTGACGACCGCGCAGCTGAACGCGCTGACGACGAGCCAGATCTCGTCGCTGACCACCGACCAGGTCAGCTCGATCACGACGACCGACCTGCACGCGCTGAGCACCGTCTCGGTGGATGCGCTGACGTCCAACCAGCTCAACGCGCTGACCACGACCCAGGTCGCCGCCTTCTCGACCGCGCAAGTGGCCGCGATGACGACGTCGCAGATCGCCAGCCTCGCCTCGGCCACGCTGGACGCGCTGACCACGCAGCAATTCGCGGCGCTGACGACCAACCAGATCGGCTCGCTCACGACCAGCCAGGTCACGCAGCTGACGACCACGGAGATCGCCGCGCTGACGACCGCCCAGGCCGCCGCGCTGAAGACCGCCGAGATCGCCGCGCTGACGACCGATGAACTGGCCGCGCTGACGACGAACGACCTGCGTGCCCTGGGCACGGCGGCCGTCGACGCCTTCACGTCCGACCAGCTCAACGCGCTGTCGACCACGCAGATGGCCGCGCTGACGACCACCCAGGTCGCCAACCTGACCACCACGCAGCTGGCCGCGCTGTCGACCACCAACCTGGACGCGCTGACCACGACGCAGATCGCCGCGCTGACGACCAACCAGGTCGCCAACCTGACGACCGACCAGGTCGCCGCCCTGACCACGGCCGACCTGGCCGCGCTGACGACCAACCAGATCCGCGCGCTCAACACGACCGAGCTGCAGGCGCTGACCACGGCGGAGATCGCCGCGCTGACGACGGCCCAGGCCAACGCGCTGACGACGACGCAGGTGCATTCGCTGACGACCGACCAGGTCGCCGCGCTGACCACCACCGACCTGCATGCGCTGGGCACGGCCGCCATCAACGCCTTCTCGACGGCCCAGCTCGACGCCTTCACGACGACGGAGATCGCCGCGCTGTCGACCGCGCAGGTCGCCTCGATGTCGACGACGCAGGTTGCCAGCCTGAGCAGCGCCAGCCTCGACGCGCTCACGACGACGCAGGTCGCCGCGCTGACGACCACGCAGATCGGCTCGCTGAGCACGGCCCAGGTGTCCAACCTGACGACGGCGGAAGTCGCCGCCCTGACGACCAACCAGATCCGTGCGATCAACACGACCGACCTGCAGGCGCTGACGACCGCCGAGGTGGCCGCGCTGACGACCGCCCAGGCCAACGCGCTGACGACGGCCCAGGTGCATTCGCTGACGACCGACCAGGTCGCCGCGCTGACCACGACCGACCTGCGCGCGCTCGGCACGGCCGCCATCGACTCGATGACGTCCGACCAGCTCAACGCGCTGACGACGACGCAGGTCGCCGCGCTGACGACCGCGCAGATCGCCTCGCTGACGACCGCGCAGATCGCCGCGCTCGCCACCGCGTCGCCGCTCGACGCCCTGACGACGGCGCAGTTCGTCGCGCTGACGACGGCGCAGATCGGCTCGCTGACGACCGCGCAGGCCGCCGCGCTGACGACCGCCGAGATCGCGGCGATGACGACGGCCCAGGCCGCCGCCCTCAAGACCGCCGAGATCGCCGCGCTGACCACCGACCAGCTGGCCGCGCTGTCGACGAACGACCTGCGTGCCCTGGGCACGGCGGCCGTCGACGCCCTCACGTCCGACCAACTGAACGCGCTGTCGACGACCCAGATGGCCGCGCTGACGACCACCCAGGTCGCCAACCTGACGACGGCCCAGGTCGCCGCGCTGTCGACGACCAACCTCGACGCGCTGACGACCGTGCAGGTCGCCTCGCTGAAGACGACGGAGATCGCCGCGCTGACGACCGACCAGGTCGCCGCGCTGACGACGGCCGACGTGGCCGCGCTGACCACCGCGCAGATCCGCGCGATCACCACCGCCGACCTGCAGGCCCTGACGACGACGGAAGTCGCCGCGCTGACGACGGCCCAGGCCAACGCGCTGACGACGAGCCAGGTGTCCTCGCTGACGACCGACCAGGTCGCCGCGCTGACCACGGCCGACCTGCACGCCCTCGGCACGGTCGCCATCGACGCCTTCACGTCGAACCAGCTGAACGCGCTGTCGACCACGCAGACGGCCGCCCTCTCGACCGCGCAAGTGGCCGCGATGACGACGTCGCAGGTCTCCAGCCTGAGCACGGCCAACCTCGACGCGCTGACGACCAGCCAGTTCGCCGCGCTGACGACCGCGCAGGTGTCCAACCTGACGACCGACCAGGTCGCCAACCTGACCACGGCCGACCTGGCCGCGTTGACGACCACGCAGATCCGCGCGCTCAACACGACGGAGCTGCAGGCCCTGACGACGACGGAAGTCGCCGCCCTGACCACGGCGCAGGCCAACGCGCTGACCACCGCCCAGGTGTCCTCGCTGACGAGCGACCAGGTCGCCGCGCTGACGACGAACGACCTGCGCGCCCTGAGCACGGTCGCGGTCGATGCCTTCACGTCCAACCAGCTCAATGCGCTGACGACGGCGCAGGTGGCCGCCCTGTCGACCGCGCAGGTCGCCGCGATGACGACGGCGCAGGTGTCCAACCTGAGCACGTCCAGCCTCGACGCCCTGACGACGACGCAGTTCGCCGCGCTGACGACCACCCAGGTCGGCGCGCTGACGACGGCCCAGGTCGCCGCCCTGACCACGGACGAGATCCACGCGCTGACCACGGCCCAGGCCGCGGCGCTGAAGACCGCCGAAGTGGCCGCGCTGACGACCGACCAGCTCGCCGCGCTGACGACGACCGACCTGCGCGCCTTCGGCTCCAGCGCCGTCGACGCGCTGACCTCGACGCAGCTGAACGCGCTGTCGACGACGCAGGTCGCCGCCTTCACGACCGCGCAAGTGGCCGCGCTGACGACCGCGCAGCTGGCCGCGCTGTCGACGACCAACCTCGACGCGCTGACGACCGTCCAGGTCGCCGCCCTGACGACCGCGCAGGTGTCCAACCTGACGACCGACCAGGTCGCCAACCTGACCACGGCCGACCTGGCCGCGCTGACGACGACGCAGATCCGCGCGCTCAACACGACCGAGATCCAGGCGCTGACGACGACGGAAGTCGCCGCCCTGACCACGGCCGCCGCGAACGCGCTGACGACGGCGCAGATCGCCTCGCTGACCACCGACCAGGTGAGCGCGCTGTCGACGAGCGACCTGCGCGCCCTCGGCACCGCCGCCATCGACGCCTTCACGTCGAGCCAGCTGAACTCGCTGACGACGTCGCAGGTCGACGCGCTGACGACCGCCCAGGTCGCCGCCCTGACGACGGCCCAGGTGTCCGCCCTGAGCACGACCAACCTCGACGCGTTGACCACCAGCCAAGTCGTCGCGCTGACGACCGCGCAGGTGCACGCGCTGACGACCGACCAGGTCGCCGCCCTGACGACGACGGAAGTCGCCGCCCTGACGACGGCCCAGGCCTTCGCCCTGAGCACGACGCAGATCGCCGCGCTGACGACCGACCAGGCCTTCGCGCTGAGCACGGCCGACCTGCGTGCCCTGAGCACGGAGGCGGTCGATGCCCTGACCACGGCGCAGCTGAACGCGCTGGCGACGGATCACATCAACGCCTTCACGACCACGCAGGTGGCCGCGCTGACGACCGCGCAGATCTCCAGCCTGAACACGGCCAGCCTCGACGCGCTGGCGACCGTCCAGTTCGCCGCCCTGACGACCACGCAGGTGGCCGCCCTGACGACGGATCAGGTCGCCGGACTGACGACGGCCGACTTCGCCGCCTTCGGCAGCAACCAGATCCGCGCACTGACCACCAGCGAGATCGTCGCGCTGACGACCGACGACATCGCCGCGATGTCGACGATGCAGGCCAACGCGCTGACGACCGCGCAGATCGCCGCGCTGACCACCGACGAGGTGACGTCGCTGTCGACGAGCGTGCTGCACGCGCTGAACACCGCTTCGATCGAGGCCTTCACGACGACGCAGCTCGACGCCCTGGCGACGGATCACATCGCCGCGTTCACGACCGCGCAAGCGGCGGCCCTGACCACGGAGCAGATCTCCAGCCTGTCGACGAGCAACCTCGACGCCTTCGGCACCGCGCAGTTCGCGGCGCTGACGACGGCCGAAGTGGCCGCGCTGACGACCGACCAGGTCGCCGCGCTGCAGACGGCCGACCTGGCCGCGCTGAGCACGGCGCAGTTCCAGGCGTTCAGCTCCGACCAGGTTGCCGCGCTGACGACGACGGAGGTCGCCGCCCTGACGACGGCCGACATCGCCGCCATGACGACGACGCAGTTCCACGCGTTCACGACCGACCAGGTCGCGGCGCTGACGACCGCCGAAGTCCACGCGCTGTCGACCGATGCCGTCCACGCCATGACCACCGACCAGATCGCGGCCTTCACCACGAGCGACATCCAGGCGCTGACGACCGCGCACATCGCGGCCTTCACGACGGATCACATCGCCGCGCTGACGACCTCGGAGGCCGCCGCCTTCACGAGCACGGAGTTCGCCGCGCTCAGCACGGCCCACATCGCCGCGTTCACGACGGATCAGATCGCGCACTTCACGACGACGGAAATCGCCGCGTTCTCGACGGCCCAGATGCACGCGCTGACGACCGACCAGATCATGGCCTTCGTGACCGACACGATCCAGGCCTTCACGACGACCGACCTGCACTCGCTGACGACGACGCAGTCGAACGCATTCAGCAACGACATCCCGAGCATGACGGATGCGCAGGTGAACGCGCTCCTCACCGCCGACCCGATCGTGCTCGACCTCACCGGCGCCGGCATCCACACGACGACGGCGGCCCAGGGCGTGAACTTCGACATCAACGGCACCGGCACCTCGCAACAGGTGTCGTGGACGTCGGGCACGACCGAAGGCTTCCTGGTGCTCGCCAACGCGGCCGGCCAGGTCAACAGCGGCGCGCAGATGTTCGGCACCGGCATGCTGATGCCCAACGGACAGCACGCGGCCAACGGCTTCGAGGCGCTGGCGCAGTACGACACCAACCACGACGGCGTGATCAACGCCAGCGACCCGATCTTCAACCAGCTGCGGGTCTGGGTCGACGCGAACGGCGACGGCAAGGTCGAGGCCGGCGAGCTGGAGACGCTGTCGCAGCTGGGCATCACCTCGCTCAACCTGCACGCCACGGCCAGCAACACGGCCGAGAACGGCAGCTCGATCGGCCTGACGTCCAGCTACACGACGGCCTCGGGCGCCACCCACCAGATGGCGGACGTCAACCTCACGAAGGGCGACACGACCACCACGACGGCGGCGGCCACGCCCACGACGGTGCCGCACCTGAGCGACCTGCTCGCCGCCCCCGCCACCAACCTGTTGCCGGGTCACGTGGAGAACGCAGCGGTCTCGATGACGCATGCGAGCACGACGCAAACGGCCGGCCTGGTCGACCAGCGCCTGCTGGAAGAAGAAGAGCGCAACCGCAACCACAACAGCAACCCGCTGATCTGATGGGTGACTGGGCCGGCCGCGAGTCCGTCGACGGGCCGGCCCCACTCCCGCCGCCATGAGCTTCCTGACGCGGCTGCTGGGACCGGTCGGTCGAATGATCGACCGCTGGTTCCATCACGCCCACTCTCCGCCCAGCACGACGAGCACCACCGTCGACGGGTCGCTGCAATCGCTCGAGATCGCGGCGCTCACGTCGGCGGACGTCGCCGCGCTGACGACGGAGCAGTTGCGCTCGATCGCGCCGACCGACATGGTGTACTTCGACACCGCGGCGCTGATCGGATTCTCCAGCGCGCAGCTGAACGTGCTGTCGACGACGCAGTTCGCCGATTTCCTGCCGGCCGAGATCGCGGCGCTGTCCACGCAGCAGATCGCGGGGGTCGCCACGTCCGACATCCACGCGATGCACACGCTGCAGGCCGCGGCGCTCACCAGCGCGCAGGTGGCGGCGCTGACGACCGCGCAGGTCGTGGCGCTGACCACGGCCGACGTCGCCGCGCTCGGCACCGCCGGCCTGCAGGGCCTGACGACCGCGCAGGTGCAGGCGCTCTCCAGCAACCAGCTCGACGCACTGACCACCGACCAGATCGCCGCGCTGACCACCGACGACGTGGCCGCGTTCACCAGCGACCAGATCCAGCTGCTGTCCACCAGCGACCTGGCCGCCCTCACCAGCGACCAGCTGCAGGCGCTGACGAGCGGCGAGATCGCCGCGTTGACCACCGCGCAGCTCGCGTCGCTGACGACCGACCAGGTCGCCCAGCTCACGACGGCCGAGGTCGCCGCGCTGACCGCGCCGCAGGTCCAGGCGCTGAGCACCACGCAGCTCGCCGCACTGTCGAACGGCGACATGGCGGCGTTGTCCAGCGCCGCGCTCGACAGCCTGGGCACGGCGGCGATCCGCAGCCTGAGCGTCGACCAGCTGGACGCGCTGACGTCCAGCCAGCTCGCGACGCTGACGACCTCGCAGGTGGCCGCGCTCGGCACGACGCAGCTCGACGGCCTGGGCACCGCCGGCCTGGCCGCGCTGACGACCGCGCAGGTCGGCGCGTTGACCACGCGCCAGATCGCCTCGCTCACGACGGACCAGGTCGGCGCACTGAGCACCGCCGACTTCCACGCGCTCGGCTCGCAGCAGGTCTCGGCGCTGACGACGACGCAGGTCGCCGCGCTGAGCACCGCGCTGATCTCCAGCCTGGGCAGCGCCGGCATCGCGGGCCTGTCGACGACCGACATCCACGCGCTGAGCACGCTGCAGGTGGCGTCCCTGACGACCACCGAACTACAAGGCCTGCACACCGCGCAGGTCGCCGCGCTGACCTCGACGCAGGTGCTGTCGCTCAGCGCCGACCAGCTGGACAGCCTCGCGACGACCGACCTGCGCGCGCTCACGACCAGCGTCATCGCCGCGCTGCCGAGCCAGGAACTGGACAGCCTCTCCGCCGCCAGCCTGGCCGCGCTGACGACGGCGCAGGTCGCAGCGCTGACGACCGCGCAGGTCGCCGGCCTCGCCGTCGCCACGCTCGACGCGCTGTCGTCGTCGCAGATCCTCGCGCTCACGACGCGCCAGATCGTCGCGCTGACCACCGACCAGATCACCGCGCTCGAGACCGACGTCATCGGCGCGCTCTCCAGCACGCAGCTGCGCGCGCTGTCGGCGGCGCAGTTCGCGGCGTTGACGACCGGCGAGCTCGCGGCGATCTCGACGGCCAGCATCCCCGCGCTGACGACGGCGCAGGTCTCGGGCCTGTCGACCGACACGCTCGCCGCGCTGTCGACGAGCCAGTTCGCGGCGCTGACCTCGGCGCAGATCGTCGCGCTGAGCACCGACCAGGCGATGAGCCTGGCGACGGCCGACATCGCCGCGTTGACCACGGCGCAGGCCGCCGCGCTCACGACCGCCGACGCCGGCGTGCTGAGCGCCGACCAGCTCGCCGCGTTGTCGACCGCCGACCTCGCCGTGCTGCGCACCGCGACGCTGGACGCGCTGGCGACGGCGCAGTTCGCAAGCTTGTCGACGACGCAGCTGGCCGCGCTCACGACGACGCAGATCGCCGGCCTCGGCAGCGCGCAGGTGACGGCGATGAGCAGCGACCAGATCGCCGCGCTGTCGACGAGCCAGTTCGCGGCGCTGTCGACCGCAGCCATCTCGTCGCTGGACGCCGACCAGGTCGCCGCGCTGAGCACGGCCGACGTCGCCTCGATGACGACCGCGCAGCTGCGCGGCCTGACCACGACGCAGTTCGACGCGCTCACCACCGAGGCGCTTGCCGTGCTGTCGACCGCGGCAGTCGCCTCGCTGTCGACGCAGCAGCTGGCCAACCTGCTGCCCGCGCAGCTGGACGCGCTCACGCCGACGCAGTTCTCGGCGCTGACCACCACGCAGATCGGCGCATTGACCTCGGCGCAGATCGCGAGCTTCTCGCTGGCGCAGATCGCCGCGCTGCCGCCGGCCGACATCGCCGCGCTGTCGACCGGCGCGATCCTCGGCTTCGGCTCCGCCGGCATCCAGGTGCTGAACACCGCCGACATCGCCGCGATGCGCTCGGTGCAGATCGCGGCGCTGTCGACGGACGAGGTCGCCGCGCTGTCGGACGCGCAGCTCGCGGCCTTGAACACCAGCAGCGTGCGCGCGCTCGGCACGACGGCGCTCGAGGCCTTGAGCTCCGACCAGTTCGCCTCGTTGTCGACGACGCAGCTCGCCGCGCTGACCACGGCGCAGGTCGTCGGCCTGACGACGGACGAACTCGCGGCGCTGTCGTCGACGCAGCTCGACGCGTTCACCACCGCGCAGATCGCCGCGCTGACGACCACCGAGGCGGCCGCGCTGACGGCCGACCAGCTCGCCGGCCTGAGCTCGACCGACCTGCGCGCGTTGAGCACGAACGCGCTACGCGCGCTGGACGTCGCCGGCATCGAAGCGCTGACGTCGACCGAGATCGGCCAGCTCACCACGACGCAGGTAGCCGCGTTGACGGCGGCGCAGGTCGGCGCGTTGTCGAGCGACCAGATCGAGATGCTCACGACCAGCGAGATCGTCGCGCTCGGCACCGCCGGCGTGCAGGCGCTGGGCGCGGCGCAGCTCGATGCGCTGTCGCTGGCGCAGGTCGCCGCGCTGACGACCACCGAGATCCATGCCCTGACCACGACGCAGGTCACCGGCCTCGACGACGTGCACCTGGCCGCGTTCACGACGCGCCAGTTCGGCTCGCTCACCACCGACGTGATCGCCGCGCTCAGCACCGACCAGATCGTGGCGCTGGCCTCGGCCGACTTCAGCGTGCTGACCACCGCGCAGGTGGCCGCGCTGAGCCCAGCCGCGATCGCCGCGCTGACGGTCGACGAGGTCGCGGCGATGACGACGACGCAGGTGTCGGCGTTGAACAGCAGCCAGGTGCCATCGCTGTCGGCCGACGACCTGCTGGCGCTGAGCACCGCCGACCTGCGCGCCTTCAACACGAGCGCGATCGCCGCGTTCACCACCGACCAGGTCGCGGCGATGGTCAGCGCCGAGTTCAGCGCGTTCAGCACGGCGCAGATCGCCGCCTTCACCACCGAGCAGGTCGCCGCGTTCAGCAACGACGTGCTCGCCGGCCTCAGCACCGCGCAGTTCACCACGCTCACGTCGACGCAGTTCAGCGCGCTGACGACCGCGCAGTTGGTCGAGCTCTCGACGACGGACGTCGCCGTGATGACCACGACGCAGTTCCACGCGCTCGCCAGCGACCAGATCGCCGCGTTGACGGCCACGGAGATCGGCGCGTTGTCGACGGCCGACTTCGCCGTCATGACGTCGAGCCAGTTCTCGGCCTTCTCCACCGACCAGGTGCTCGCCCTGAGCACGGCCGACGTCCACGCGCTGTCGACCGATGCCGTCCACGCCATGAGCACCGACCAGATCGCGGCCTTCACCACGAGCGACATCCAGGCGCTGACGACCGCGCACATCGCGGCCCTGACGACGGACCAGATCGCCGCGCTGACGACCTCGGAGGCCGCCGCCTTCACGAGCACGGAGTTCGCCGCGCTCAGCACGGCCCACATCGCCGCGTTCACGACGGATCAGATCGCGCACTTCACGACGACGGAAATCGCCGCGTTCTCGACGGCCCAGATGCACGCGCTGACGACCGACCAGATCATGGCCTTCGTGACCGACACGATCCAGGCCTTCACGACGACCGACCTGCACTCGCTGACGACGACGCAGTCGAACGCATTCAGCAACGACATCCCGAGCATGACGGATGCGCAGGTGAACGCGCTCCTCACCGCCGACCCGATCGTGCTCGACCTCACCGGCGCCGGCATCCACACGACGACGGCGGCCCAGGGCGTGAACTTCGACATCAACGGCACCGGCACCTCGCAACAGGTGTCGTGGACGTCGGGCACGACCGAAGGCTTCCTGGTGCTCGCCAACGCGGCCGGCCAGGTCAACAGCGGCGCGCAGATGTTCGGCACCGGCATGCTGATGCCCAACGGACAGCACGCGGCCAACGGCTTCGAGGCGCTGGCGCAGTACGACACCAACCACGACGGCGTGATCAACGCCAGCGACCCGATCTTCAACCAGCTGCGGGTCTGGGTCGACGCGAACGGCGACGGCAAGGTCGAGGCCGGCGAGCTGGAGACGCTGTCGCAGCTGGGCATCACCTCGCTCAACCTGCACGCCACGGCCAGCAACACGGCCGAGAACGGCAGCTCGATCGGCCTGACGTCCAGCTACACGACGGCCTCGGGCGCCACCCACCAGATGGCGGACGTCAACCTCACGAAGGGCGACACGACCACCACGACGGTGGCGGCCACGACCACGACCACGACGGTGCCGCACCTGAGCGACCTGCTCGCCGCCCCCGCCACCAACCTGTTGCCGGGTCACGCGGAGAACGCCGCACTGCACTCGGCGAACGCCGCCAACGCCCACCTCCCGGGCCTGGTCGACCAGCGCCTGATGGAGGACGCGGAACGCCAACGCCATCAAGGCAGCACTCCGCTGATCTGATCTGCCTCCCGGCCGGGGTCGGGCGTTGGCGACTTGCGCCAGTGTCAGGTCTTGCAGTGCAACGGTGTCAGGTCTTGCAGTGCAACGGTGTCAGGTCTTGCGCTGCAACACCTGACGCCCCTTTGCACAAACTCAGAACGCCGTTTGATCAACGCCTGTCTCCTACAGGTCGCGCACCCGCCCTGCGACGCCGGACATTCGACCGCACGGCCTGCCCATCCCTCGCTCCACCTCAAACCAATCGCGGGAAGCTGCTCTGCACAACCGAGCAAGTGTCAGCGGTTGCACTGCAAGACCTGACACCTTTGCACTGCAAGACCTGACACCGATCGAGACCTGACACCGATTGAGAGGCGGATCAGCGCGTGTGCAGATCGACGGCCGAGGCGGCCCGCGCGGCATCCCGCTCGCAGAACGCCAGCACGTCGTAGTAGTACATCGTCCGCGACGCCCGCCGCTGGTTCTGTCGCAGCAGCGAGTCGAGCAACTGATCGAGCCCCTTTGGCTGCGAGACTTCGCAGATCGGATTGCCGAAGTTGTCGATCACCCAGAAGCCCGCGTAGCCGGCAGCCCAGAGCGCGCGCAGGCGCTGGCGCCAGGCGTCCGCCCCGTTCGCATCGCCGCCGATCTGGCAGCTGAAGTACAGCAGCGGCCGCGCGGACGCGCAAAGCCCGGCGGCGCCTTCGAGCAGCGCAGGGCCGTCCGCCCCCGCCGTCGACACCACGAGCCGCACGCGATCCATGCCGGGCCGCGAGATGGACTCTCGCACCGCAGCGTCGACGCCCGCCAGCGCCGGCGAACCGAGCTCGGCATGCAGAAGATGTGCAGACCCGGCGCGCAAGGCGGCGGCATTGGTACGCAGATAGGCAAGGCGCTTCGCGTCGCGCTCGACCGCCAGCAGGTTCAGCGCGGGACGCGCCGCGGCCAGTTGCGCCAGCGTCGTGCCGAAGCCCGCGCCGGCGATCACGACGCCGTCGCCGTCGTCCAGCGCCGCGCCCAGCGAGGACGGCAGTCGGCCGAAGAGACGATGTTCACGCTGCAGTCCCGGCAGCGGGTGCGTGGCCGGCAGGCGGCAGCGCAGCTTGCCGATCGTGAGCAACTGGTCGTCGGCGGCGATCGCGGCCGGCGTCACGCGCGGAGACGGTGCGGGACGCGCATCGGCCGCGGCCTGCAGCGCCGCGGCGACCCCGTCGGCCATCGTCTGCCACGTGAACTTGCGCGCCTGCACGCGGCCGCGTTCGATCAGGCTCGCGCGCATGTCGTCGCGCTGCACCTGCTGCAGCAGCGCGAAGGTCTGCGCCTCTTCGTCGGCACCCAGCTCGATGTAGAGCACCGCGTCGCCACCCACTTCCGGCAGCGAGGACGCGTTGGACGTGATCACCGGGCACTCGCAGGCCATCGCCTCGAGCACCGGCAGGCCGAAGCCTTCATACCGTGACGGGTACACCAGCGCCAGCGCGCCGGCGTAGGCGCAGCGCAGGTCGTGGTCGTCGAAGATCGCGACGTGCACGCTGGCCTCCCCCGCGGCCGCCTGGCTGGCCGGGTCGAGCTGGCCGCCGCCGGTGCAGACGATGGCGTAGTCCTTGCGCGCGTCGCCGAAGCGGGCGAAGGCCGAGAAGAACAGCGCGGCGTTCTTGTAGTCGGCGCGGCTGCCCGAGGTCATGAAGTACGGACGCGCGATGCCGTGGCGACGGCGGAAGTCGGCCACCTCCTGCGCGGTCACCGGCGCGAAGTCGCTGCCCGTGTAGTCGACGCGCACGTCCACCGGTTTGCCCGCGAAGCGCGCCAGGTCGCGCGCCGTGCTGTGCGAGATCGCCGTGTAGCTGCTCGCGTAGGCCAGCGCCTCGCGCTTCTGGCGCCACATCGGCGTGGTCAGGTCGTAGCCCATCACCTCGGGGATCATGTCGTAGACCATCGCCATCGACGGCGTCGTCTGCGGGTAGCTGTAGTAGGTCGACATGAACAGCGCCGCGCCCACCTCGTCGCAGACGTCCTGCACGACGCGGCGGTCGCCTTCGAGGTCGTTGTAGTTGAGGCCGGGCGTGTCGTGATAGCGGATGCCCTGCACGCGCGGCGCCGTGCGTGCGCGATCCATCACGACGAGGCGGTTGCCGAACGGCGTGCCGGACCACAGCCCGAGCAGCGACTGCCACACGCGCGCGATGCCCGAGCGGCCGATCTGGAAGAAGACCCCGTCGATGACGATGGGGGCGGCGTTGTCGTTGGCGTTCATGCGTGCCCTCTTACCAGCGGTGCAGCATCAGGTTGGGCATTGTCAGGAAGTCGGTGCCGATCAGCTCGAACGTGCCCGGCGCCCAATCCTTCAAATGGCGGATCGCGGTCGACACGTTGGACGCGCCGTTGCCGAGGAAGGCGTCGCAGCGCGCGGCCAGGTGCGCGTCGAGCACGACCTCCTCGCCGAGCTTGCGGCCTTCGTGGCCCGCGTAGTGCACGCCGGTGGCGTCGGAACTGCGCGCGACGTCGGCGGCCAGCACGCGGTCGCCATACTTCTGGCGGTATTCGCGCGCGAAGTGTTCGCTGTCGGTGAGCAGGAAGATGCCCATCGCCGGATCGGCCTGCAGCATCTTCTCGATGCGGTGCTGGTACTGCGCGTTGACCAGCTCGAGGTCGCGCAGCTCGGTGATCTTGTCGCTGCCGCGCACGTGCACGGCGACCCAGCGGCGGCCGGCCATGCGCTCGGCCGCGAACGCGTCCACGCGGGCCTGCAGCGCGGGCTGCAGCTGGATGTACCTGGCGTAGAGGCGGCGGTACAGCGTCTGGTAGTCGAGGCCGTGCCACGGGCTGTCGGGCTCGATCCAGCCGATCAGGTCGACGACCTTGCCGTGGAAATCGCTGACGACGACATCCTCGTCGCGCGCCATCAGGTGCAGCGCGGACGTGCGCGAGCCCGTGCCCTGGAACTTGTTGACGTTCTCGTCGCGCAGCGTCGCGGCGGTCCACTTGGCCGGGAAGAACGACTGGCCCCAGGCGGCGAGGCCGTCCTGCGTCGCGCCCGAGACCGGGCGGAAATACAGCTCGAACGCGTTGGCGACGCCGCTGGCACCGAACAGCGTGTTGGCGCCCCAATGCACGACCGGCGTGCGGCCGGTCAGCTCGGCGAGCAGCAGCTGGCCGGCGACATGGTCCATGTCCGACCAGAAGCCGTAGCCCCAGGCCTTGATCAGCAGGTACTTCGCGCGCGCGACGGCCTTGGGCGCGGTCGATGTCGCGAGCGCGCGGGCGGCCTGCGCCATCTCGCGCGCGCGGTCGCGCCAGGCGCCGATCTCGGCGGAGTCGGGACGCAGCGACAGCGCGCGGGCGAACCACGCGTCGGCCAGCTGGTAGCGGCGCAGGCCCGAGGCCATGTGGCCCAGCAGGCTCATCGCGAGCGCGTCCTGCGGGTTGTCGCGCAGCGCCTCGCGGCACAGGTAGTCGGCCAGCTGCAGGTTGCCGCGCGCGAGCGCGTCGTTGGCGGCGACGGCCGGAGACACCGCGGGCTGGGCGTCCACGACCGCGTTCATGCCGCACCTCCGCTCAGCGCATCGCGTGCGTCGCCGAGCTGCGTCTGGCGCCACATGGACGTGTAGATCGCCTCGAGGTTGCGCGTGAACGCGTCGGCGTCGCACAGCGCGCTGGTCGACTGCGTTGCGCGCAGGTGCGCCTTGAGGCCGGCCAGGCGTTGCGGATCGCGCGCGAGCGACAGCGCGAGGGCTTCGTAATCGGCCAGCGAGGTGGTGACGAGTTCCGGGATGCCGGCAGCGTGCAGCAGGCTGCCCGCGACGCGCGACGGGAACGCGCCGCCCATGCAGGTGACGACGGGCAGGCCGGCCATCAGCGCGTCGGCGCAGGTGGTGTGGGCGTTGTACGGATGGGTGTCGAGGAACAGGTCGGCTTGGGCGTAGCGGGCCAGGTGATCCTCGACCATCGGCACGCGCTGCGCGAAGACGAGGCGGTTCGGGTCGATACCCCGTGCCGTCGCCTCCTTGCGCAGGTTCTCCTGCGACAGCGGGCTGCGCGACATCAGCCACAGCACCGCGCCGGGCACCTGGCGCAGCAGGTTCATCCACACGTTGAAGACGTGCGGCGCGATCTTGTAGTCGTGGTTGAACGAGCAGAAGACCACGCCCTCTTCCGGCAGGCCGCATTCGGCGCGCGTGGGCGTGCGGTCGGAGATCTTCAGGCCCGACGCCGCCGGCAGGTAGGCGTCCGGCAGGTAGACGACCTTCTCGTTGTAGTGCTGCGCGTGCCCGGGCGGGATCACGTGGCGGTCGGCGATCACGTAGTCCATGTACTGCGTGCCCATCGTGCCGGGATAGCCGAGATAGTTCACCTGCACCGGCGCGGGACGCATGCCGAACACTTCACTGCGCGAGTCTGCGGTGAATCCGGCGAGGTCGATCGCGACGTCCACCTCCATCTCGCGCATCAGCTTCGCGATCTTGCCGCTCTCCATCATGCGGGCATCGATGAAGTGGTCGAAGGTGTCGACCATGCGCTGGCGCAGGCGGCCGTTGTCGTTGGCGCCGATCGAGATCGCGATGGTCTCGAAGCGCGTCCTGTCGTGGCGCTCGAAGATGCCGGCCATCAGGTGGCCCACCGGGTGCTCGCGCAGGTCGGGCGAGACGTAGGCGATGCGGATGCGGTCGTGCTTGTAGCGCTGGCCCGTCCACAGCGGCGCGTGGCGCGGCGTGTAGCGGTGCGCGGCGAAGATCTCGGCGCACTTGTGGTGGATGGCCGCGTCGTCGGTGATGGACATCACGCCCAGCGACTTGGCGATCGGCTTGCCGGCTGCGATGCCTTCGAGGATCTTGGCGACGTCCGAGTCGAAGTGCGACCAGTCGCACTGGTGCATGCGCTCGTAGCAGATCGAGCCGACGCCGTAGTCGAAGTCGGGCTTGAGCTGCAGCAGGCGCTCGAACATCGCCACGGCTTCCTGCGGGCGCTTGAACTCGGTCAGCATGATCGCGAGGTTGGACATCGCGTTCAGGTGATCGGGCTTCAACGCCAGCGCGCGGTTGAAGCGTTCGATGGCCGCATGGTGGTTGAGCTGCTCGCGGTACAGCGTGCCGCTGTTGATCAGCGCCTCGACGTAGTCGGGCTTGAGCTCCAGCGCCTTCTCGTAGCTGGCGATGGCGGCCTCGCGCAGGCCCAGGCGTTGCTGCACGGCGCCGGCGGCGTACCAGATCGGCGCGAAGCCGGACGCCACCTGCACGCCGCGCTCGACGACCGGCAGCGCGCGTTCGGCGCCGAAGCGCTCCATCAGCACGACAGCCAGCGAGTACAGCGCGACGCCTTCGTTGGGGATGTGGGTCAGGAACAGCTCGAAGACCGCCTGCGCCTGCTCCAGCTTGCCTTCGTTCTGCAGCGCGATGCCCTGCAGCAGCAGGTTGCGGTCGATGACGATGCGCTCGGCGCCCGGGTCGACGACGGCCGCGAGCGCGGCGCTCGCCGCGTCGGCCGGCACCGTGCCGTGGGCCACCCCGGGAGCGCGCTGCGGGGCGACGTTGGGGGCGACCTGGCTGGACTGCTGCATTCGGCTACTCCAAGGAAGACTTTATGGGAATGGCACGAATGGTCGCGCGTGGAGGCCTCGTGCGATCGGATGAAAAGGCCGGATACGCGGCCGCATATCGGCGCCGGAAATACGAGAGCGGCGCCCAGGGCGCCGCCGGGGAGTCGTGCCGACGCCCTGCGCAGTCGTCGCGGCGCGCGACTACTCCAGGTGCACCGCCAGGCCCAGGCCCAGCGACCACAGCAGCGCGTTGGACTGCTGCGTGTCGTACAGCGCGTCGACGTACTGCACCCGCATGTTGTAGTGGTCGCCCTCGGCGGACATCACGTCGAACAGCGAGCGCCGGCCCAGCTGCTGCCACTGCTGCAGCGTGAAGTTGCGCACCAGCTCGCTGTTGTGCAGGATCTCGATGACGCTGCGCGCCCGATCCATCGCATGTTCGGCCTGCTCGTGCACCTCGGCCATGCGGTACTTGCGCGACTCGAGCGCATCCTCGCGCGACAGCCGCGCGGCCGCGGCGCGCTTGCGCGCGGAGTCCGTCGTGTAGTTGTTGGCGGCGTTGAACACCTGCCAGTTGAACGTCAGCCCGCCCGACACCGAGCGCGAATTGCCCGCACCGGCCGATTTGGTCGCCGCCACCAGCACGCCCAGCTGCGGCTTCTGGCCGTCCAGCACGGCGCGCACGTACGCGTCCAGCGCCGAGGCCTGCGAGTCGAGCGCCTGGATCTCCGCCGCCCGCGAGGCCATCGTGATCAGGTCGGGCAACGCCGGCGTGTCCAGCATCACCGACGTGATGCCCTCGGTCGGCGGCAAGTCGTCGCCGACGAAGCGCTTCAGGCGGATCTCGGTCAGCCGCTTCTGCGACAGCGTCTGGTCGCGCGACAGCTCGGCCTGCTCCTGCGTCTTGCGGGCCTGCACCAGCTCGCTGGTGCGGCCGTGGTCGGCGGCGACGATCTGCTGCAGCGCCTCGACCAGGCAGCCCATCTTGCGCGCGTACTGGTCGTAGACCTGCGCCTCGACGGTGTAGCGGCTGCGATCGAGCGCCAGCGACACCGTCTGCAGCGCCACCTGCTCCTGCGCGCTGACCTCGCCGTACTTGGCGACCTCAGCGAGATGCGTGCGGTAGTCGGTCAGGTCGCGGATGTGGCCGCCGTCGTACAGCGGCGCGGAGATGGACACGTTGCCCTGGAACTGCATGCCGTGCACGGCGGCCGAATTGACGGCGCCGGCGTCGATGGGCCCGACCTGGCCGCCGATGCCCACTTGCGGATAGACCTGCGCGTGCGCCTCGTCGATGTCGATCGCGGCGGCCTCGGCCAGCAGCTTGGCGGCGCCGACGGCGTTGCTGCGGCGGATCGCGGATCGCACCATGGCCAGCAGGTTCATGCGCGGCGCGGCGCTGTCGGCCGACGCCGACTGCGCGCCGGCCGTGGCGGGCACGGTGCGGAACGTCGGTGCGTTCTTGGGGTCGACGGCTTCGTCGCTGATGCAGTGGCCGTTGGCGGCCGGCGCCGCAACGGGCGCGGCCTGAGGCGCGGCGGGCGCGTGACGCGCGGTGACGGCCGAGGCCGGCGCGGACACGGCGGCGCCCAGCGCGACGACGAGCATCGTGCAGGCGGTCCAGGTCGATTTGGAGGTCAGGGATCCCATGGTGGGGTCGAGAGTTGTGCAGCGATGCGCGAGCATCGCGGAGCGATGTGCGAAGACTCAGCGCGCGAGCGCGGCCTCGATGTTGGGGGTCGGCGGCATGGCCGGCAGGAACGTCGCCGGCGCGAGGTCGGCGGTGAAGTCGAGCGTGCGGCGGAAGTACGCCACCGTCTCCTTGAGGCCGTCGGCCAGGCTCACCTTCGGCTCCCAGCCGAGCTTGGCCCGGGCCTGCGAGATGTCCGGGCGGCGCTGCTTCGGGTCGTCCTGCGGCAGCGGGCGGAACGCGATCGTCGACTTCGAGCCGGTCTCGGCGACGACCAGCTCGGCGAGCTCGCGCATCGTGAATTCCACCGGGTTGCCGACGTTGATCGGGCCGGTGATGGACTTGTCCGAGTCCATCAGGCGCATCATCCCGTCGATCAGGTCGTCGACGTAGCAGAAGCTGCGCGTCTGCAGGCCGTCGCCGTACAGCGTGATCGGCTCGCCCTTGAGCGCCTGCACGATGAAGTTGCTCACCACGCGGCCGTCATCGGGCTGCATGCGCGGGCCGTAGGTGTTGAAGATGCGGATGACCTTGATCGCGAGCTGGTGCTGGCGCCAGTAGTCGAAGAACAGCGTCTCGGCGCAGCGCTTGCCTTCGTCGTAGCACGAGCGCGGCCCGATCGGGTTCACGTTGCCCCAGTACTCCTCGCGCTGCGGGTGCATGGACGGATCGCCGTAGACCTCGCTGGTGGAGGCCTGCAGGATGCGCGCCTTCAGCCGCTTGGCCAGGCCCAGCATGTTGATGGCGCCGTGCACGCTGGTCTTGGTCGTCTGCACCGGGTCGTGCTGGTAATGCACGGGGCTCGCCGGGCAGGCGAGATTGAAGATGCGGTCGACCTCGACGTAGAGCGGGAACGTCACGTCGTGGCGCATCAGCTCGAAGTTCTTGTTGCCCATCAGGTGGCGGACGTTGGCCTTGCCGCCGGTGTAGAAGTTGTCCACGCAGAGCACTTCGTCGCCGCGCTCGATCAGTCGATCGCAGAGGTGGCTGCCGAGGAAGCCGGCACCGCCGGTGACCAGCACCTGGGTCATTTATCGTGCTCCATGAATATGAATCATGGAATGGATGATCGCGGGACTGAAGGGGTCCTGCTCAGCCGATAAGCGGCGCGAATTCGAGTCTTTCCTGGGCCATTGCGACCATGCGGCGCAGGCGGTCCGTGCCGTGGTGATGCGTCAGCGCGTACACATGGCGCGCGGCGATCCCCGCCTGGCCGCCCTCGTCGAACAGCTTGATCGCCCTGGCCACCACGGCCTGCGGATGGAAGATGTCGTCCGGCCCGTAGAACACGATGCTGTCGCGCGGAATGTCCGCGACCGGCGCCAGGAAGCGCAGCGATTCCGGCACGATCGGGACGCCGCCGCTGGCCAGCGCGTCGAAGATTCGGATGGGCACGTCGTTGAGCACCGGGATGATCCAGTGCGTCTTGTGGTCCATCCACTCGGCCAGGCGTTCGAACGGGCTCTTGGCCTGGAACGAGCGTTCGGCGAAGCCGATCTGCTTGTACTTCTGGTTGAGCGTCACCACCGTCTGGTTGCGGAACGCGAACTGCTGGTAGAAGAAGTGCATGCCCAGCGGTTGGTCGCTGCGCTCGCGGCGCAGCATCTCGCCGAGGTTGTCCGCGAGGAACTGGCGCGTCCACTGCACGCAGGCGCACGGGATCGGGCCGCTGGTGAGCGCGTTGATCTTCGAGAGCAGGTACATGTTCTCGTTGTGGGCCGGGAAGTACAGATCGGTGTGCGCGGCGAGCGCCAGGCTCGACTCCATCCAGTGGTGGTTGTCGTAGTCCCAGCCGAGGAAGATCGTGTCGGGCGACTGGCCGAACAGCCGCACGTAGCCGGGGGCCGATTCGCCGACCGCGAGGTCATTGTTGTTGATCAGCACGATGGCGCCGGCGATCTCCGCGGCCATGTCCTGCAGCTCGCCCTTCATCGCGCGCTCGAACCAGTTCTTCGGGAGCGGCATCGTCTCCACGCCCGGCAGCTGGAAGCCCGCCGGCGCGAGGTTGTTGCCGACGAAGAGTTTCGTGATGCGTCGGCCCGCGAAGCGCTGGCGCAGGCTTTCGACGCGCGCGCTCTTCTCGCGGGCGAGGTGGAAGAAGACCTCGGCCTGGGTGTAGTCGCGGTAGGCCACGACCTGCTCGCCCATCGCCAGGCGTTGCGGCATGCCGCCGAAGATCTCGCTGATGCGACCTGTCATGACGTCTCCTGGATTTGTCGTGGTGGCGTTCAACGCTCGCGGAACGCTTCCTTGGACTTGAGCATCGGCCGCAACAGGAAGTTGATCACCGAGCGCTCGCCGATGCGCACCTCCACGCTGCCGGTCATGCCGGGCAGCAGCGGCAGCGGCTTGCCCTTCTCGTGCAGCGTGTTGGAGTCCACGCGCAGCATCACGCGGTAGTAGGTCGGGTCGGCGCTGCCGACGGCGCGGTCGGGGTCGCCGAGGGCGTCGGGGCTGATCGACTCGATCCTGCCGTCGATCGCGCCGTATACCCCGTAGTCGTAGGCCGTGAGCTTGACCTTGGCCACCTGGCCCACCTGCAGGAAGCCGATCTCGCCCGGCTTGACGTGCGCCTCGATCAGCGTGAGCTTGCCGATCGGCACGATCTCCATGATGGACGCGCCGCCGCCGATCACGCCGCCCAGCGTGTTGATGCGGATGTTCTTGACGATGCCGCGCACCGGCGACTTGATCATCGTGCGCTCGAGCACGTCCTGGCGGCCGGCCTGCTGCTCCTCGAGCGCGGCGAGGTCCGTCTTCAGCTTGACGAGTTCGCCGCTGGCGTCCTGGCGGAACCGGTTCATGCGGTCTTCCGACTGCAGCGACATCTCGTTGATCTGGCGCCGCAGGTGCAGCACTTCCACCTCCGACAGCAGGCCCTTGGCCGACATCGCCTCCGACATCTGCAGCTCGCGGCGCAGCATCTCGATGCCGCGCGCGTTGGAGCCGGCGGCGTCGTCGTTGGCGCGCTTGCGGGCGAGGTAGGAATCGCGTTCGCTCTGCGCGACGTCGGGCTGGGCCTCGACCTCGGGCGGGAACACCAGCGGACGGCCCCAGGCCTCCGCGGTCAGCCGCGCGATCTGCGCCTTCAGCGCGATGCGCTTGGTCTCGCCTTCGGCCTGCTGCGCCTTGAAGCGCGTCGGGTCGAGCTCGGCCAGGTCCTGGCCCTCCTCCACCTGCTCGCCTTCCTTGACGAACAGCTCGCGCAGGATGCCGCCTTCGAGGCTGGCGATGACCTGCTCGTGGCCTTCAGGCACGACGCGGGCATCGGCCTTGGTGACTTCGTCGACGCGCGCGATCGAGGCCCAGCTGAGCGCGGAGATCAGCAAGGCCGCCATCAGGTACAGCACCCACGTGACCTGCGGCGCCGACTCGACGACCTGCGCCGCGCGCACGCCGCTCATGAAGGCGGCGTCGCCGCGGCGCGCACGGCCGCCCATCTGCGGCACGGCCAGCGCGGGCTCGGGCGCCTTGAAGAACGGCAGCCGGGCCGATACGGCAGGGGGTAGACGGAAGCGTGACATCGTCGGCGAGGCGCGGGCTCGTCAGGCGGCCTGCGCGCTGGGCATCGCGGGCGCCGGCTGGCGCTGCACGGGCTGTTCGGTGGACGGACGCTGCTGCGGCAGCTGCTGCTGGCCCGGCGGCTTGATGCCGGACAGCGCGGCCAGCACCGCGGCCTTCGGGCCGTCCAGCACCACCTTGCCGCCGTCGACCACCATCACGCGGTCGACCAGCTCCAGCACCGCGGGACGGTGCGTGACCATGATCAGCGTGCGCGTGCCGGCGGCTTCCTTCAGCTGGCGCAGGAACATCACTTCGGACTGCGCGTCCATCGAGCTGGTGGGCTCGTCCATCAGCAGGATCTGCGGCTTGGTGATCAGGCAGCGCGCGAGCGCGACGAGCTGGCGCTGGCCGCCGGACAGCAGGCCGCCCATCTCGCCCACCGACAGCTCCCAGCCCTGCGGATGGCCGGCCACCACGCGGTCGAGGCCGGTGACCTTGGCCACCTCGGCAAGCCTGGCGGCGTCGAGCTGCGGGCGGCCCATCATCACGTTGTCGCGCAGCGTGCCCTTGAACAGGCGCGGTTCCTGCGACACGAAGCCCACGCGCATGCGGTAGTCCGCCGGGTCGATCTGGCGCAGGTCGAGGCCGTCGACGTCGACGAAGCCCTCGCTCGGCTGGTACAGCCCGGCCATCAGGCGCAGGATCGTCGACTTGCCGCTGCCGATGCGCCCGAGGATCGCGATGCGCTCGCCGGCGTTGACCTTGACGGTCACGTTCTTCAGCACGCGCGGCGCGACGGCCTCGCTCGTCTGCGGATAGGCGAAGCTGAGGTCGTTCAGGCCGATCTGGCCGGTGACGCGATGGCCGGTCACGTAGGCACGGCCCTTCTCGCGCTCGCTCGGCTCGGCCATCATCTTGTCGAGCGACACCATTGCAGCGCGCGCGCCCTGGTAGCGCGAGGCCAGGCTGACCACGCTGTTGACCGGCATCACGGCGCGGCCGGCGTACATCACCGCACCGATCAGCGCGCCGCCGGTGACCTGGCCGTCGTGGATCAGGTACACGCCCCACACCAGCATCACGAGCGTGATCAGCTGCTGCGAGACGCTGGAGACGTTGTTGGTCCAACCCATCATCCAGCGCGCGGTCAGGCCGGCCTCGGCGGCGGCGGCGGTCGCCTCCTCGAAGCGGTGCAGGAAGCGGCCCTGCGCGCCGACGGCCTTCAGGTCCTCCAGGCCCTCGACGGCCTCGACGATCACGCCCTGCAGGTCGGCCTGGTGCGCCAGATTGGCGCGCATCGCCCGGCGCAGGCGACGCTGGACCAGCAACGCCAACGTGATGAGCATCGGGATCGCGAGCACCAGCACCCAGCCGAGCGGGCCGCCGATGACGAAGGTCATGGCGACGTACATCGCGATGAACGGCACGTCGCTGACGGCCGACAGCGTCGCGCCGGCGAAGAATTCGCGCACGATCTCGATCTGCGCGATGTGGTGCGCGTAGTTGCCGGCGGACTCGGGGCGGTGCTCCATGCGCACGCCGAGAGTCTGGCGGAACAGCAGCGAGCCGATGATGAGGTCGGCCTTCTTGCCGGCGGTGTCGATCAGGTGGCTGCGCAGCTGGCGCGAGGTCAGGTCGAACACCAGCGCGATGAACGAGCCGGCGGCCAGCGCCCACAGCGTGACGAAGCCCTGGTGCGGGATGACCTTGTCGTAGATCACCGACGTGACGAGGCCGGTGACCAGCATCAGCACGTTGCTGAGCAGCGCGGCGACCATCGCCGCGCGGTAGTACGGGATGAAGCGGCGCAGCGTGCCCCACAGCCAGTGGCCGTTCGGGCTCAGCAGCGCCTGCTCGCGTCCTTCGACGCCATGCGCCAGCTCGGGCAGCGGCGTGGCCACCATCGCGAAGCCGAGGTACTCCTGCGCCAGCTCGGCCTCGGTGGCCTTGCAGGTGTGGAATTCCGGCCCGGGCATCACGATCTCGCACACCGGCGACTGGCCGCGCGGCGTGTCGAGGCGGCGCACCAGCACGCAGGCGTCGCCGTTCTTCAGCAGCAGGATGGCGGGCAGCAGCAGCGCGTGGATGTCGCCGATGTCGCGCTGCATCAGGCCCGCGTTGTAGCCGGCCGCGCGCATCACGCGCACCGCCTGGTCGGGGTTGAGCAGGCCGTCGATGGGCATGCCGTCCAGCATCGAGTCGGCCGAGCGCTCCTTGCCGTGGTGCCGGGTCAGGTAGACCATCGAATGCAGCAGCGCATCGTGGTCGACGCCGATCGCGTCGAGCTCGGGGATCGCGTCGACGGCGCCCTCTTCCCGCAGATTCGGACGCGCGCCCGCCGGCACGCCGCCGCCTTCGCGGGCAGGGCCGGATTGGAAATCCAGGAAGGGATCCTGACGGTCGCTCATGGGACGTCAGGCGTCGAGCAGCCGGCGGGTCGGGGAGGCGTTCATCGCGGACTTGTCGTGGATAGATTCGGTTGCATCGATTCTGCGATGCCGTCCAGCACTCCATTGACCGCATCAGCCGGGTCAACCCCGCCTTATTCATCCCTCCGAAATGAAGAAGGCCCCGCATCGCGAGGCCTTCGTGAGGGGGTTGCGACGGCTCAGCGCTTGGATCGCTTGGTCGCCGGCTTGGCCCCGCGGGACGCCGTCTTGGTGATGGCCGGCCGGTGCGCCTGGCCGGGCGCGCCGCCGGCCTTGGGCTTGCGGCCGGCGCGCTTGATCTGGCGATCCTGCGCCTCCACCGTCGCCAACTGCTCGGCCGCGGTGGGCGCCGCGCCGCGCTGCGCCGGCTCGGCCTTGCGCCCGCGGCCCAGCAGGCGTTCGCTCTCGGCCTCGCGCACGATGCGGAAGTCGATCTTGCGGCCGTCGAGGTCGACGCGGCTGACCTGCACCCGCACACGCGCGCCGATCGCATAGCGGATGCCCGTGCGCTCGCCGCGCAGTTCCTGGCGCACCTCGTCGAACTTGAAGTACTCGCCGCCGAGCTCGGTGATGTGCACCAGGCCCTCGACGTAGAGCGCGTCGAGCGTGACGAACAGCCCGAAGGTCGTCGCCGCGCTGACCGTGCCGGAGAACTCCTCGCCGAGACGCTCGCGCATGAAGCGGCACTTGAGCCAGGCCTCGACGTCGCGCGAGGCCTCGTCGGCGCGGCGCTCGTTGGCGCTGCAGTGCTCGCCGGCCGACACCCACTGCGCCAGCTCGCCCTCGCCGGCCTTGGCCGGATCGCGCGTCCTGCGCGCGCCGGCCGCGGCGGAAGTCTCCACCTCGGGGGCGTGCAGGCGATAGCGCTTGCCCTGCAGCAGCGCCTTGATCACGCGGTGCACCAGCAGGTCGGGATAGCGGCGGATCGGGCTCGTGAAGTGCGCGTAGGCCTGGTAGGCGAGGCCGAAGTGGCCGCTGTTCTTGGGCGTGTAGATGGCCTGCTGCATCGAGCGCAGCAGCATCGAGTGGATCTGCTGCGCGTCGACGCGGTCCTTGGTGGCCTGCGCGAGCGCCTGGTACTCGGCCGGCTTCGGATCGTCGCTGATCGACAGCCCCAGGCCCAGCGCCTTCAGGTAGTTCTGCAGCGTGATCTTCTTCTCGGGCGTCGGGCCTTCGTGCACGCGGAACAGCGCCGGGTGCTCGTGCAGCGCGATGAAGTCGGCGGCGCAGACGTTGGCCGCCAGCATCGCCTCCTCGATCAGCTTGTGCGCGTCGTTGCGCGTGCGCGGCACGATGCGCTCGATGCGGCCGTTGTCGTCGCAGATGATCTGCGTCTCGGTGGTCTCGAAGTCGATCGCGCCGCGGCGCTGGCGCGCCTTCAGCAGCGCGCGGTAGACGTCGTGCAGGTTCAGCAGGTGCGGCACCAGCTCGGCGCGCTCCGCCGCCTCGGGGCCGCGCGTGTTGCCCAGCACGGCCGCGACCTCGGTGTACGTGAGCCGCGCGTGCGAGCAGATCGTGGCCGGATAGAACTGGTACGCGCCCTGCTCGCCGTCCTCGCCGATCAGCATGTCGCACACCATCGAGAGGCGGTTCTCCTCCGGGTTGAGCGAGCACAGGCCGTTCGAGAGCTTCTCGGGCAGCATCGGGATCACGCGGCGCGGGAAGTAGACCGAGGTCGCGCGCTCGTAGGCGTCGTTGTCCAGCGCCTCGCCCGGTTTCACGTAGTGGCTGACGTCGGCGATCGCGACGATCAGGCGCCAGCCGCTGAACGCGTTCTTGCCGCGGCCGGACTTGTAGGGCTCGCAGTAGACGGCGTCGTCGAAGTCGCGCGCGTCCTCGCCGTCGATGGTGACCAGCGGCACGTCGGTGAGGTTGATGCGGCCCTTCATGTCGACGGCGCGCACGTGGTCGGGCAGCTTGGCGGTCTGCGCCAGCGTCTCGGCCGAGAAGCGATACGGCACCTCGTATTTGCGGACGGCGATCTCGATCTCCATCCCGGGATCGTCGATCTCGCCCAGCACCTCGGTGATGCGGCCCACGGGCTGCGAATACATCGACGGCGGCTCGGTGAGCTCCACCGCCACCACCTGGCCGGCGACCGCGGAGGCCGTGGCGTTCTTGGGGATCAGGATGTCCTGGCCGTAGCGGCGGTCTTCCGGCGCGACGAGCCAGGCCCCGCCTTCGTTGAGCAGGCGTCCGATGATCGGAGCCTTGCGGCGCTCGACGATCTCCAGGATGCGCCCTTCGGGCCGCCCCTTGCGATCGAAGCGCACGAGCCGCACCTTGACGCGGTCGCGGTGCAGCACGGAGCGCATCTCCTGCTGCGAGATGTAGACGTCGGGCTCGCCGTCGTCGCGCTTGACGAATCCGTGTCCGTCGCGGTGACCGAACACCACCCCTTCTGCTTCACCCATCAATGCGCCATTCAACGCGGGGGGGCTTGCAACTGCTTTATTCTTGATGATATGATCTCTTTCTTCGCTGATTACTGATTCGTAGCGAACGCCGACGCAAGTCGACGTCACCCGGATCAGTCGATTCGTGAAATGTACCTTGCCCAGATGGCGGAATTGGTAGACGCACTAGTTTCAGGTACTAGCGCTTAACGGCGTGGAGGTTCGAGTCCTCTTCTGGGCACCAATTCGAGAAAGCCTCGCAGACATGTCTGCGAGGCTTTTTTCATGGCGCGGCCTGTTTCGGCCATCGCGCCGCGGTCGTCCGAGTTCAATGCAACGTCGTCCGCTGCCGCTCGGGCAAGTCGCGATCGCAGGTCGCGCCGTCGATGGACGCCTGCGTCGGCGCAACGGCAGGCGTTCGCTCAGGCCGCGCCGAGGTACTTGTCGTTCTTCGCGCCGGGCGTCTTCACGACGACGTTGACCGCATCGGTCAGGGCGACGAAATCGGTGGCCTCGCCGGGCTCGAGGACGACGATGTCGCCCTCGCCCCATTCCTTGCCGCACATGCGCACGCGGCCCGACAGGATCAGCGTCACTTCGGTCGCGAGCTTGTGGTGGTGCAGTTCCTCGCTGTCGCCGGCCTTGTACGACTTGACGGCCACTTCGCAGGCATCGGTCCGGAGCAGCGACGGGTTGAAGTCGCCGACGAACCAGCCCTTGAACATGTCCTGCAGCTTGCCGGTGTTCACGCCGCGCGCCCCATCAGCTGCATCTGCTCGAACGCGGCGAGCTGCTGCTCGGTCTTCAGCGGCTGGTAGCGCGTCGGCTCGATCGGCGTGGCGCCGATGCGCGCGTGCTTGAGCAGCATCTCGTTGAAGGCGGGCGCGGGATAGAACGCGTTGTTCACGCTCGCGTCCTTGCGGATCATCGACTTGACCGCGTCCACGAAGGCGCCGACCGAGCGGAACCAGAAGACGCCGGCCGTCGCGTTGCGGCTGATCGGATTCTGCTGCGCGGCCTCGATCACCTCGCCGTCGGCGTCGAGCCGTACGTACGAATAGCGCGGGTGGATCGACGAGAACGTCAGCGTGCCGGCGTCGAGGCTGCGCGCGCGGAAGTCGCGCACGACGGCGGCCATGTCCATGTCGACGATCTCGTTGGCGCTGACGATCAGCAGCTCGTCGTTGGCAGGCATCGTGGACGCCGCGAGCAGCGCGGAGCAACCCGAGCCCTGCGTGCCGCGCAGCACGCTGACGATGCGCGCGTGCGGCGTCAGCAGCTCGACGATGTTGTCCAGGTGGTACTTGCGCACCTCGGTCTCGAGGAACGCGTAGGTGAACTTGGCGTCGGGGATGCCGGCGCAGTTGTCGACGATGCGCTCGAGCAGCGACACGCCGCCGCTCTCGGTCAGGCACAGCGGATAGTCGCCGGCCGCCTCGCCGCTGGTCGGGCCGGCGGCAAGCACGAGGATGTTGATGGGGTTGCTCATGGAGTCGCCTCGCCTCATGCCGCCGAGCGGTTGTAGAAGGCGTCGATCTCGCGGATGCGCCCGAGGATGTTGTTGATCGAGGTCTGGCTCACGTCCTGCACCACGAGCAGGTGCGCGCCCGAGGCCTTGGCGGCCTTGATGCCGTTCTCGTTGTCCTCGACGACCAGGCACTCGTCCGGGCTCAGGCCGAAGTGGGCCATGGCCTTGCAGTACATCTCGGGGTCGGGCTTCGGCTTCGTGACGTCCTCGTTCGACACCATCAGGTCGAGGTACTGCGACAGGTTGGCCTTGTCCATCATCAACTGCACCGTCGAACGGATCGAGTTGGAGCACACCGACATCCTGTAGCCCATCGCCTTGAGCGTCGACAGCGCGCGCTCCTGCGCGAAGCGCGGCTTGCACAGCGTGTGCACCATCTCCGTCGTGTAGCGCTGCTTCATCTCGTTGAGGAAGCCGTGCAGCTCGCGCGGCAGGCCGCGCTCGATGGACAGGATCTCCAGCTTGCGGCTGGTCGGAATGCCGTCGAACGTGGTCTCGTGGTCGTAGCGCGAGATCGCCATGCCGAACAGGTCCAGCGCGCGGTTGAGCGCCTCGTAGTGCCATTCCTTGGCCTCGACGAGGACGCCGTCCATGTCGAACAGAACCGCCTTGATTGCAACCATCACTCGTTCCTCGTCAATTCAGGCCCAGGCACGCGAGCGCCTGTTCGGGCAGGTCGGTGCACAGGCTCAGGCCCGAACGATCGCGCAGCGGCTTCAGCGCCGTCCACAGCGTCGCGTAGTCGTCGCGCCTGTGCAGCTCCGGCGACACCACGCAGACCGCGAGGCCGCGATCGAGCAGCGAGGCGATCGTGTCGACGCCGTACCAGGTGCGCTCGAACGCGTCGAGCCAGATGCCCTGGATGCGCGACTCGAGCGTCGCGGGAATCGTCTCGTACTCGCTCATGCGCAGGTAGACCGGGTTGCCGGCACGCAGCTGGCCCAGCGTGTCCGGCAGCGACATGTCGAACACGAACCACGGATGCGCGCTGTCCTTCATCGTGCGCGCCAGCGCGCTGGCCAGGCCGTCGGCCTTGATGTTGATCGCCTGCAGCAGCGGACGCGTGGCCTTGCGCGCCAGGCAGTCGAGGTAGGCCTCGAACGCCAGCGCTTCGCCGGTGGGCATGTCGTGGCTGATCACCAGGTGGCCGTCGTGGTCGCGCACGTCCGTCTCGGTGCCGAAGCCGAGCGCGAAGCTGCGTTCGAACGCAGCGGGCGTGTTCTTCTCGGACGCCTCGGTCCAATAGCCGCGGTGCGAGAGGACGTCCATCATTGGCACGTCGCCAGCGCCTTGTGCAGCACCGGCAGCGACTTGAACAGGTCGAGGTCGGCCGGGATGCCCAGGCCGTACATGCCGGCCGCCTCGGCGCCGATGTTGTGGATGCCGATCTGGTGGCCGTCGGCGATCAGGCGGTTGTAGACCGGCGCGACGTAGAACTCGTTGTTGACGCGTTCGTCGGCCGCGACCATGGCCTCGGCCGCGCGCACGAAGTCGGCGCCGCGGCGGAAGTTGTAGATGCCCACGGTCGCCTCGTTGGAGATGACCTGCTTCTCGGCGACGCGGTTGACGAGGCCGACCGGATCGAGGCCGACGAAGGACCACTTCGGGTCGTCGGCGGTCATGGTCATGATCAGGCCGTCGAGGTCGTCGACCGACATCGTCGACAGGTAGTCGTCGACCGCGACGTCGCACCACTGGTCGCTGTTGACGATCATCATCGGCTGGTCGCTGTCGATGTGCGCCCTGGCGGCGAGCACCGTGCAGGCCGCGCCCTCGGTGACGCCATCGATGCCGACGACGACGGCGTTGGCGCCGCCCCAGCGGCCCAGCTTCTCGCGCAGGCCGTAGGCCTCGATGTGGGACTGCTGGCAGATGAAGACGAAGCGGTGCGCCTGGCTCGGGCGCATGTTCTCGATCACCAGGCGGATCATCGGCACGCCGCTCACCGGGATCAGCGGCTTCGGGTCGGTATAGCCGGCCTTGGCGAAGCGCGAACCCAGTCCGGCCATGGGGATGACGATGTTGAGCATGGAGCGATCACTCTCGAGTTTTCTGCAGGGTCAACTCTAGAGATTCGCGCGCCGCGGGGCCGCGGGAAATGCCGGGTGTTTGGCGCGTACTTCGCACCCGCCCCTCAAGACGGCGGACGGCCGGCCGACGCCCTTTCCCGCTCGACCATGGAAAAGGCCTGCACGCGGCAGGCCTCTTGTTCGTGGACGCGCGCGCCGGGCGCCGCGCTCACTCCTCGGCGTTGCGCTTGATCAGCGTCTCGATCGAGATGTTGTCGTAGTCCTCGAACGGCTGGTGGATCCACGGGCTCGTCGGCAGCACCTCGACGAAGTAGTCGGGCGTGTAGGTCGAGATCGCCTTGGTCCACAGCACGGCCGAACGCAGCTCGCTGATGGCCGGCAGGCCGCGCAGGCGCTCGGCGACGGCCGCCAGCGTCACGCCGGAGTCGGCCAGGTCGTCGACCAGCAGCACGCGGCCCGACAGCTCGCCCCGCGGCAGCGTGATGTACTTGGCCATGTCGAGACGCCCCTGGATCGTGCCGGCCTCGGCGCGATAGGAGCTCGTCGACATGATGGCCAGCGGCTTGTCGAAGATGCGCGAGAGCATGTCGCCGGGGCGCATGCCGCCGCGCGCCAGGCACAGGATCTGGTCGAACTGCCAGCCCGAGTGGTGCACCTTCAGCGCCAGGCGTTCGATCAGTTGGTGGTATTCACCCCAGGAAATGTAGAGGTGCTTGCCGTCGTCCGTGAGCATCGTGATCCTTCAAACTTTGCGGTGGCCCGCCGGCGAGCGCGCGGCCGCTCCGGAGCGAGCCGGCGTGAGCCCCTCGGGGGCGGGGAGCGAAGCGAGCCGGGTGGTCATTTAACGGTAGGGGTGGCGCAGCAGGATCGTGTGGTCGCGATCCGGGCCGGTCGACACCATGTCGATCGGCGCGCCGATCAGTTCCTTCACGCGCTCGAGATAGCGGCGCGCGTTGAGCGGCAGCTGATTCCATTCGGTCAGGCCGAAGGTCTTCTCCGACCAGCCCGGGTACGTCTCGTAGATCGGCTCGCAGCGCGAGACGTCGTCGGCGTCGCTCGGCAGGATGTCGACGTCCTGGCCATCGAGCTTGTAGCCGATGCAGACCTTGATCTCCGACAGGCCGTCGAGCACGTCCAGCTTGGTGATGCACAGGCCGGAGATGCCGTTGATGATGATCGCGCGCTTGAGCGCCGCGGCGTCGAGCCAGCCGCAGCGGCGGGCGCGGCCGGTGACGGTGCCGCGCTCCTGGCCGACCACCGACAGGTGATGGCCCACGCCGCCCTCGTCGAGGATGTCCAGCTCGGTCGGGAACGGGCCCGAGCCGACGCGCGTGGTGTAGGCCTTGGTGATGCCCAGGATGTAGTGCAGCATGCCCGGGCCCAGGCCCGTGCCGGCCGCCGCGTTGCCGGCCACGCAGTTGCTGGAGGTGACGAACGGGTAGGTGCCGTGGTCGATGTCCAGCAGCGTGCCCTGCGCGCCCTCGAACAGCAGCTTGGCGCCGGCCTGGTGGGCCTTGTACAGCGCGTAGCCGACGTCGGCCATCATCGGCTTGATCCGTTCGGCGGCCAGCATCGCCTGGTCGATGATGGGCTGGAACTCGAGCGGCTCGGCGCCGAGGCGCACGAGCGTCGCGTTGTGGACGTCGAGCAGCTCGCGCAGCTTGCGGGCGAAGCGCTCGGGGTGCTTCATGTCCTGCACGCGCAGCGCGCGTCGGGCCACCTTGTCCTCGTAGGCCGGGCCGATGCCCTTGCCCGTCGTGCCGATCTTGCCGTCGCCGCAGGCCTCGCGCTGCGCCTCGCGCGCCTTGTCGACCGCCACGTGGAACGGCATGATCAGCGGGCAGGCCTCGCTGACGAACAGGCGCGAGCGCACGTCCAGGCCGATCTTCTCGAGGCGGTCGATCTCGGACAGCAGGTGCGTCGGATCGACCACCACGCCGTTGCCGATGTAGCAGTTGACGCCGTCGCGCATCACGCCCGACGGGATCAGCTGCAGCGCGGTCTTGACGCCCTTGATGACCAGCGTGTGGCCCGCGTTGTGGCCGCCCTGGAAGCGCACGACGCCTTGCGCGTGGTCGGTCAGCCAGTCGACGACCTTGCCCTTGCCCTCGTCGCCCCATTGGGTGCCGACGACGACGACGTTGCGGCCGCGCGAGATGGTGGAGATGTTGTCTTGTTGCATGGGGTCGGAAATCAGGGGCGAAAAATTCGTCGGCGTGTGACGGCCGGTGGGGCTTTTGGCGGCGGGTGGACTCAGGCGGTCGCGAGACTGCGCAGCGTCCACTGGTTGTCGACGGAAACCAGTTCGCGGTCGCAGGCGAACTCCTGCGTCTCGTGGTCGTGACCCGGCAGGGCGCACACCACCGTTTCGTTATCGGCGCGCAGCGCGCGAATCGCTGCGCGCAGGCCGGCGTCCTCGCTCCACGGCGCGCGGATAGCCGCGCGCAGCGGCGCCGCCGGCATCGCGGCGGACAGCTGGCGCAGGTCGAGGCTGAAGCCGACGGCCGGACGATTGCGGCCGAACACGGCGCCGACCTCGTCGTAGCGTCCGCCGCGCAGCAGCGCGTCGGTGGAACCGGTGGCGTAGACGGAGAAGCGCACGCCGCTGTAATACGCGTAGCCGCTCATGTCGGAAAGATCGAAGCCGACCTCGATCGTGGGATGCGCGGCGCGCAGGTGGCGTCCGAGCCAGGCCAGGTCGTCGAGTGCCGCGGCGATGGCCGGATGCGCCGGCAGCCGGCGGCGCGCCTCGTCGAGGACGTCGGCGCCGCCGTACAGGTCCAGCAGCATCAGCAAGGCCTCGCGCGTGGCGGCGGACAGGCCGGCGCTGAGCGTCTCGACCGCGCTGCGATCCTTCAGCGTGAGGGCCGCGACGATGTCGGCGACGGGCGCCTTGTCCTCGCCCGCCAGCAGGCTGCGCACGATGCGGGCATCGCCCATGTCCAGCACCGGCGACCCGACGCCGGCGGCGGCCAGGCCGTCCAGCGCCAGATCCTGGATCTCCAGATCGGCCTCGAGCCCGGCATGGCCGTAGATCTCGGCGCCGAACTGCAGCGGCTCGCGGGTGGCCAGCGGCGTGTCGGGACGCGCATGCAGCACCGGGCCGCAGTAGCACAGGCGCGCCACGCCCTGGCGGTTCAACAGGTGGGCGTCGATGCGGGCGACCTGCGGCGTGGTGTCCGCGCGCACGCCCAGCATGCGGCCGCTCAGCTGGTCGACCAGCTTGAAGGTCTTGAGGTCGAGCGCGTGGCCGGTGCCCGACAGCAGCGATTCCAGGTGCTCCAGCATCGGCGGGATCACCAGCTCGAACCCGTAGCTGCGGGCCAGGTCGAGCAGCTTGCGCCGCAATTCCTCGATGCGCCGCGCTTCGGACGGCAGGACATCGGCGATGTGCTCGGGCAGTAGCCAAGCAGACGTCATGAGAATGCTGAGGGGGTTAAAACCGGGATTGTACCGATGTGGCCGGCAGGACAAACGAAGTTTGCCTGGCGGCCACCGAATGTTTCGCGGACGTTGCCACGCTGGCGGGCGCCAGCAACGGCGAAATGCGCAAGCCAGCCTTCGCGGCGGATCGCGCCTTCTCGGCGGACGCGCCGCCTCAGGGCCCGAAAATGAGCAGGATCGCGACGCCGATCGCCAGGCTGGACAATCCCAGCACGCGGATCTGCGCGTCGGTCATCTGCAGCGCGCGCTCGAACACCCGGCGCCACGCGGCAGGGTTGAGGAAGGGCAGCAGGCCTTCGAGGATCAGCACCAGCGCGATCGCGCTGGCCAGCAGCAGGCCCACCGCGCTACTTCTTCTTGGCGGCGGCCGACAGGTCGGCCGAGCCCGCGCCGCCCGAGCCGCGCATGGCCTTGAAGAAGTCCGAGCCGGTGTCGACGACCATCACGTCCGACTTGCTGTGGAAGCTGGCGCGGTAGGCCTCGAGGTTGCGGTAGAACTGGGCGAACTTCGGATCGCGGCCGAAGGCCTCGCCGTAGATCTGCGTGGCCTGGGCATCGGCCTCGCCCTTGGTCTTCTGGGCTTCGAGCGTGGCCTCGGCGACGATCACCGACACCTGCTTGTCGGCATCGGCGCGGATCTGTTCCTTGGTCGCCTCGCCCTCGGAGCGCAGCTGGTTGGCGACCTGGGTTCGCTCGGCGATCATGCGCTTGAAGACCGAGGCGGTGACCTCGGGCACCAGGTCCACGCGCTTGATGCGAACGTCGCGGATCTCGATGCCGAACGGCTTGGACTCCGCCTCCAGGCGCGCCTTGACGTTCTGCATGATCTGGGCGCGCTCGTCCGACAGCACGCCGCGCACCGTGTGCTTGGTCACCTCCTCGTTGAACGCGGCCTGCGCGACGGCGCCCAGGCGGTTCTCGAGGTTGCGCTGCTCGACGCCGTTGTTGCGGATGAACTGGCGCGCGTCGCTGATGCGCCATTTCACGAGCCAGTCGATGACCAGGCTCTTCTTCTCGGCGGTGAAGATCGCGCTGGGCGACGGGTTGTCCAGCGTCTGGATGCGCTTGTCGAGCATCGACACCGTCTGCACCAGCGGCCAGTTGAAGTTCAGGCCCGGCTCGGTGATGACCGACTTGATCTCGCCGAAGGTCTTGATGACGGCCACCTGGCGCTGGTCGACGATGAACAGCGACGACGAGGCCACGAGGAGGGCGACGATGACGACGCCGATCGCGAGGAAGATCTTGTTCATGGGGCGGCTCCTCAGCGGCTGTCGCGATCGCGGCCGCGCGAGTTGTCGCGCGAGCGGGCATCGGCTGAAGGATCGGTCGGCGTGACGGTGACCGTCGCCGTGGCGTTGGGGTCGACGGGCACGGGCGCGGCGGGCGGCGGCGCGTTGGCGGCGGCCGCGGCCTGCGTCAGCTTGTCGAGCGGCAACTGGATCAGGTTGGTGCCGCCGTGCGTGTCCACCATCACCTTGGTGACGTGCGAGTAGACGTCCTGCATGGCATCGATGTACATGCGGTCGCGCGTGACGCCCGGCGCCTTCTGGTACTCGGCGTAGATGGCCTTGAACCGGTCGGCGTCGCCGTCCGCGGCGTTGACGACGCGGGCCTTGTAGCCGAGCGCGTCCTCGCGCAGCCGCGCGGCTTCGCCCTGGGCCGCCGGCACCACGCGGTTGGCGTAGGCCTGTCCGTCGTTCCTCAGGGCTTCGCGGTCGGCTCCCGCCTTGAGCACGTCGCTGAACGCGTTCATCACCTGCTCCGGCGGGTTCACGCTCTTGATGTTGACGTTGGCGATGGCGATGCCGGTATCGAGCGTGTCGAGCTGCGACTGGATCGATTTGGTCAGCGCCGCCGTCAGCGCGCCGCGCTGCTCGAACAGCACCGAGTCGATGCGGCTGGAGCCGACGATCTCGCGCACCGCCGATTCGGCGGCCTGCCTGACCGCGTCCTCCGGCGACTTGTTCTCGAACAGGAAGGCACGGGCGTCCTTCAGGCTGTACTGCAGGCTGAAGTGCACGTCGACGATGTTCTCGTCCTGCGTCAGCATGGCCGAATCGCTCAGGCCCGTGGTCGGCGAAACGGTGTTCGCGCCGATCTCCACGGTCTTGGTCTGCGTGAAGTCGATGGTCTGTTCGGCCTGGAACGGATACGGCCAGCGCCAGCCCCAGCCGGCCTCCACCGTGTGGCTGTAGCGGCCGAAGGTCGTCACGACGCCCTTCTGGCCTTCCTGCACGATGAACGAGCCGCTGAACAGCCACGCCACCACGACGATCAGCGCGACCAGTGCCACGCCGACGCCGGCGCTGCGCGCGTCCGGCTGGAAGCCGTTGCCCGGATCGCCACCCTTCTTGCCGAGGCCGAAGAACGACGACAGCTTGCGGGTGAAGTCGCGCCACATCTCCTCGAGGTCGGGCGGGCCTTCCTGGCCGGCGGCCATGAAGGGGCCAAGCACTTTGCGCAGCAGCGTGCGCCGGCGCGGGGACGGCGCCGATGACGGGGAGGTGTTCTCGGGCATGTTCATGCTGAAGAAGATGGGGACGATGCCGGATCTTTCGAGCCGGCTTCCTCGTCATTGTCGTCGTAGTCCGGCCGGGCGAACCGGGCGTCGCGCTCGAAGTCTTCCTGCGGGGCGTTCTGGCTGGCGATCACGGCGTCGGCGATGGCCTGGCGCAAGGCGTCCAGACCCTCGCCGCCCAGCGCGCTGACGAACACGCGCGGCGTGCGCACGCCGCGCTCGCCCTCGATCGCGTCGACCAGGGCTTCCGGGCGCTGGGCGACGTCGAGGCGATCGAGCTTGTTGTACACGAGGATCTGCGGCACCTCGTCGGCGCCGATCTCGTGCAGCACGCGCTGCACTTCCTCGAACTGCTCCTGCAGCAGCGGGCTGGCGGAGTCGATCACGTGCAGCAGCAGGTCGGCGTCGGCGGCCTCCTGCAGCGTCGCGCGGAAGGCCTCGACCAGCTTGTGCGGCAGGTCGCGGATGAAGCCCACCGTGTCGGACAGCGACACCGACGTCTCCACCTGCTGCAGGTACATCGAGCGGGTGGTGGTATCGAGCGTGGCGAACAGCTGGTTGGCGACGTAGGTGTCGGCCTTGACGAGCGCGTTGAACAGCGTCGACTTGCCTGCATTGGTATAGCCAACCAGCGAGACGCGGAAGGTGCCGCTGCGCTCGCGCGACTTGCGCTGCGTCTGGCGCTGCTTCTTGACCTTGACCAGGCGATCCTTCACCTGCTTGATGCGCTCGCCGATCATGCGCTTGTCGAGTTCGATCTGCGATTCGCCCGGGCCGCCGCGCACGCCGGTGCCGCCCTGCTGGCGTTCCAGGTGGCTCCAGCGCCGCACGAGGCGCGTCGACAGGTATTGCAGGCGTGCCAGTTCGACCTGCAGCTTGCCTTCGTGGCTCTTGGCGCGCGCGGCGAAGATCTCGAGGATCAGCGCCGTGCGGTCGGCCACGCCGACGCCCAGGTGGCGTTCGAGGTTGCGCTGCTGCGCCGGCGACAGCGCCTGGTCGAACAGCACGCCCTGCGCGCGGTGCGCCAGCACCAGTTCCTTGATCTCGTCGGCCTTGCCGCTGCCCACGAACAGCGCCGGATCGGGCGCCTTGCGCTTGGCCGTGACTCGGGCGACGGGAATGTCGTCCGCGGACTCGGCCAGCAGCGCGAGTTCGTCGAGCGTGGGATCGAACGAGGAGCCGCGGCCGAAATCGACGCCCACGAGAATGACGCGTGGAGGCGCGCCATGCGTGGATCCGCCGAGCTGAGGGCCGCGGGCGCCTTGCGAGGTGTCGTCAGTCAAAGCGGTACCGGCCCCATTGCGCCGGACTCGGACTTCGACGTCATTCGGGTGCGTCACCCGCGTGGAAATTCACCGCGCGTCCAGGCACGACCGTCGAAATGGCGTGCTTGTAGACCATCTGCGTGACGGTATTGCGCAGCAGGACCACATACTGGTCAAACGATTCGATATGGCCTTGCAGCTTGATGCCGTTGACCAGATAGATCGACACCGGAACATGCTCCTTGCGCAGCAGGTTCAGGAAGGGGTCTTGTAGGAGTTGCCCTTTGTTGCTCACGATATTCTCCGTGTTGAAAGTACGTGTGTTGGGGGAAGAGTTCACGTTATCACACGCGGCATCCTGACCGCCTGTCTACGGGTTAACTTTATTCTTCTTTGTCGGTGAATGGATTACGCCCCGAACGCAGCTCGATCTTGAGCGGCGTTCCCACCAGCTTGAAATGGTCGCGGAAACGCCCCTCCAGGAAGCGCTTGTAGGCGTCCGTGACGTGGTCCAGCGACGTCCCGTGCACCACGATGATGGGAGGGTTCATCCCGCCCTGGTGCGCGTAGCGCATCTTGGGGCGGTACATGCCGTCGCGGCGCGGTTGCTGGTGCTCGACAGCTTCCATCAGCAGGCGCGTGAGCACCGGCGTGGACATCTTGCGGTTGGCTGACGCGTGCGCGTCCTCGATGTTCTTCCACAACGGCCCGAGGCCCTGGCGCTTCAGCGCGGAGATGTTGATCACCGGCGCGAACTTCAGGAACGCGAGGCGCGACTCGATCGAGCGATCCAGCATCTGGCGCTGGTAGCTGTCGACGGCGTCCCACTTGTTGATCGCGATGACCACCGCGCGGCCCGAGTCGAGGATGTAGCCCGCGATGTGGGCGTCCTGGTCGGTCACGCCCTGCGTGGCGTCGAGCAGCAGCACGACGACGTGGGCGTCGGCGATCGCCTGCAGCGTCTTGATGACCGAGAACTTCTCGATGGCCTCGAACACCTGCCCCTTGCGGCGCAGTCCGGCGGTGTCGATCAGCTCGAACTTCTTGCCGTCGCGCTCGAACGGCACCGTGATGGCGTCGCGCGTGGTGCCGGGCATGTCGAACGCCACCAGGCGCTCCTCGCCCAGCCAGGTGTTGATCAGCGTGGACTTGCCGACGTTGGGCCGGCCGGCCACGGCGAGCCGGATCGGGCGATCCATCGCCGAGGCGCCGAACTCGTCCTCTTCGGACTCGGTCTCGTAGCCTTCGAGGGCCGCATCGAGCAGGCTGCGGATGCCCTGGCCGTGCGCCGCGGAGATCGGGTGCAGCTCGCCCATGCCGAGCTCGTGGAACTCGTTGAGCATCGGCGATTCGGACATGCCCTCGGCCTTGTTGACCGCGATCAGCACGTTCTTCTGCGCCGTGCGCAGGTAGCGGGCGATGTCGTGGTCCTGCACCGACAGGCCCAGGCGGATGTCGACGACGAAGATCACCACGTCGGCCTCGGCCACGGCCTGGCGCGTCTGGCGCGCCATCTCCTTGACGATGCCGGTGGTCGAGTCGGGCTCGAAGCCGCCGGTGTCGACGACGATGTATTCGATGCCGTTGTGGCGGCCATCGCCGTAGTGGCGGTCGCGCGTCAGGCCCGCGAAGTCGGCGACGATCGCGTCGCGGGTCTTCGTCAGCCGATTGAACAGCGTCGACTTGCCGACGTTGGGTCGGCCGACGAGTGCAATGACGGGTTTCACGCGCAGGGGCTCCTGGTGAGTCGCAACGTCAAGTTCATTCCGGACGGAACGCGTAGACGGAGCCGTCCTTGGTCGTCACGGCGAGCGTGTTGCCCGCGCGCACCGGCGCGCCCACGATCGGCGAGCCGTCGGTGGGCAGGCGCAGCAGCGGCGTGCCGGTGGTGCGGTCGAGGAAGTGCACGTAGCCCTGGAAGTCGCCGAACACGACGACCTTGCCGATGGCCAGCATGCCGCTCAGCTTGCGGTTCTGGAACTTGTCGCTGAGCCAGACGGACTCGCCGTTGGCTCGGCGACGCGCGCTCAGGCGGTCGCTGGCGTCGCCGGCGAACACGTAGTCCTCGTCGGCGCCGAGCGATTGGGCCCCGCCCGTGTTGATCGACCACAGCGCCGTGATGCGCTCGGCGTCGACGCAGCCGATGCCGTTCTGGAACGCGCGGATGCAGTAGACGCTGCCCACGCGCGCGGCCGGGCCCACCAGGTCGGCCAGGCGCTCGACCTCGTTGGTGCCGCGCGGCGTGGCCACCGGCACTTCCCAGCGAACCGTGCCCTTGAGCGGATCGAGCGCGGTCAGGCGCGCGCCCAGGCCGAACAGCAGGGTGTCCTGGTAGGCCGTCAGCACGCCGGCCTGCGACAGCGTCAGGGCGTCGCCCGGGCGCGCGTAGACCCACAGTTTCTTGCCGTCGATCGCATCGAAGGCCGTCACGGCGCGATCCACGCCCAGCACGAACACGCGCTCGCCCGCGACGAACGGCGCCGTGACGACGGCGCTGTCCAGGTGCTGGCGCCAGATGATCTTGCCGCCGTCCAGCGTCACGAGATCGCCGTCGCGCGTGACGACGGACGTGAAGCGGCCGTCGCTGCCGACGCCGGTGGTCAGGCGTCCGCCGGCGTCCGCGCGCCAGTTCTCCTTGCCGGTGTCGGCGTCGACCGAGAGCAGCGCGCCGTTGGCGGCGCCGATGATGAAGTTGGTGCCGGCGACGGCGATGCCCTGCGCGCCGAACGCGGCGGAGCCATTCACCAGCCCGAACGCGGTGAAGCCGGCGCCGCCCAGGCTCAGCTTCCAGACCTCGTGGCCGGAGATCTTGGCCTCCAGCGGCTCGAGCGGCACGGGCTTGGCCACGTCGTCGGCGCAACCGGCCAGCAGCGCGCCGGCGGCAACGAGCGCTGCCGCGGCCAGGCCTGCCAGCGAGCGCGGACGCACGATCATCGCGCCGCTCATTGCGCGGCTCCCGACGCGGCGGAAGCGGCCGGCGCGGCGCCCAGCGCGGTCAGCTTGGCCTGGACGAGCACGCGGTACTGCGCCGTCTCGGGCAGGCCGTCGTAGGCCACCTTGTAGGCCTTGACGGCGGCGTCCTTCTGGCCCTGGGCCAGCTCGATGTCGCCGCGGCGGTCGGAGACCAGCGCCGCGAAGGATGCCGGCTTCACCAGCACGAGTTCCTTGAGCGCGTCGTCGTACTTCTTGGCATCGGCCAGCAGGCCGGCCAGGCGCAGGTGCGCGACGGCCGCGTTCTCCTCGTTGCCGTTGTCCGCCACCCATTGCAGGTTGGCCGTGGCGTCGACCGTGTCGCCCTTGTCGGCCTGCGTCTTGGCGGCGAGCAGCGCGCCGAGCTGCGTGTAGGTGGTCTTGGAGGCCTTGGACTTCATGTCGCCCAGGATCTGCGCGGCGCGCTTGGCGTCGCCGGCCGCGGCGGCCGACTGCAGCTCGCCGTACATCGTGCTCGCCACGTTGCCCCTGTCACGTTCGATCTTCTGCCACCATGTCCAGGCCGCGAAGGCGGCGAGCACCAGCGTGACCGTCCACATGATCAGGTTGCCGTACTTGGCCCAGAACGCCTTGAGGGCGTCGATCTGTTCTTGTTCCTGGAGATCGAGTTGTTGTGCCATCGGAATCGGTCTATCTTGAAATCGGGAAACCGCCCGCGGCAAGTGCCTGGGGCGAGGGAAGACGAAGCCCGGAAAAGTCGGGCGAATCGTCGATTATGCGTTGCGCAGCTCCGCGGCCCAGGCCGCGACGTCGTTCAAGGGGCGTTCGACCTGCTCCGCCTCCCCGCCGCGCAGCGACTTCAGACCCACGACACCGCGTGCAAGTTCCTCGCCGGCGAACACGAGCGCGAAGCGCGCGCCGCTGGCGTTGGCCTTCTTGAACTGGGACTTGAGGCTGGGCAGGCCCTCGGCGCCCTGCGCATGCAGCAGCACCGACACGCCGGCCGCGCGCAAGGCCTCGACCGCGACCATCGCCGGCACGCGCGCTTCGTCGACGGCGACGACGGCGTAGGCGTCCGGCGCCTGCTCCGGCGGCACGACACCCACGGCCTCCAGCAGCAGCAGCAGGCGCTCGATGCCCAGGCCCCAGCCGACGGCCGGCGCCGGCTTGCCGCCGAGCTGCTCGATCAGGCCGTCGTAGCGGCCGCCGCCGCAGACCGTGCCCTGCGAGCCGAGCTGCTCGGTGATCCACTCGAAGACGGTCAGGTTGTAGTAGTCCAGGCCGCGCACCAGGCGCGTGTTGATGCGGTATTCGAGGCCGACGGCGTCGAGCACGGCGCGCACGGCGTCGAAGTGCGCCATCGTCTGAGGCCCGAGGAAGTCCATCAGCTTGGGCGCCGTGTCGATCAGCTCCTGCATCGCCGGGTTCTTGCTGTCCAGGATGCGCAGCGGATTGGTCAGCAGGCGGCGCTTCGAGTCTTCGTCGAGCAGCGCGGCGTGGGCCTCGAAATAGCCGACCAGTGCGGTGCGGTGCGCGGCGCGCTCGGCCGGCTGGCCCAGGCTGTTGATCTCGAGGCGAATGTGTTCGCCCTCCTTCAGCCCGAGCTCGCGCAGCAGCGCGCGCGTCAGCAGGATCTGCTCGGCGTCGACGTCCGGGCCGTTGAAGCCCAGCGCCTCGACGTCCAGCTGGTGGAACTGACGATAGCGGCCCTTCTGCGGGCGTTCGTGGCGAAACAGCGGGCCGGTCGACCACAGCCGCAGCGGGCCGTTGTACAGCGCGTTGTGCTCGATCACGGCGCGCACGATGCCGGCGGTGAACTCCGGCCGCAGCGTGAGCTTGTCGCCGTTCATCGAATCCTCGAAGGAGTACATCTCCTTCTCGACGATGTCGGTCACCTCGCCGATGCCGCGCACGAACAGCGACGTCGGCTCGACGATCGGCGTCATCAGGTTCTGGTAGCCGTAGCGTTGCAGCACCGAGCGCGCCGTGTGCTCGAACCACTGCCACATGTTGGACGTGGGCAGCGTCTCGCTCGCCTTGCGCGGCACGGACGCCGGAAAGATGTCGTTCATGCCTTTGACGGCACGCAGGATTTCAACCATGAGCAATGCGGATCGAGCGGCCCGTCGCGCGGCCGCGTATTTTTGGAATGGGAACGTCGGGCGAGGCTACCGAAGCTTCAATGCGCTGCGGTTACTGCGCCATATCGGCGTTCGATATATTGCTCGACGATCGCCCGGAACTCGCCGGCGATGTTGTCGCCGCGCAGCGTCAGCACGCGTTCGCCGTCGATGTAGACGGGCGCGGACGGCGCCTCGCCGGTGCCGGGCAGGCTGATGCCGATGTCGGCGTGCTTGCTCTCGCCGGGGCCGTTGACGATGCAGCCCATCACGGCCACCTTCATGCCTTCGACGCCCGGGAAGCGGTCGCGCCAAACGGGCATCTGCGAGCGCAGGAAGTCGTCGATCTGCTTGGTCAGATCCTGGAACACCGTGCTGGTGGTGCGGCCGCAGCCCGGGCAGGCCGTGACGCTCGGATTGAAGTGGCGCAGGCCCAGCGACTGCAGGATCTCGAGCGCCACCACCACCTCCTGCGTGCGCGCCTCGCCCGGCTGCGGCGTGAGCGAGACGCGGATCGTGTCGCCGATGCCGTCCTGCAGCAGCACCGCCAGCGCCGTGGCCGAGGCCACCGTGCCCTTGGCGCCCATGCCGGCCTCGGTCAGCCCGAGGTGCAGCGCGTAGTCGGAGCGCTTGGCCAGGCCGCGGTAGACGGCGATCAGGTCCTGCACCGCGCTCATCTTGCAGCTCAGGAGGATCTGGTTCGGATCCAGGCCGACGTCGCGCGCCGCCTGCGCCGATTCGATGGCCGAGCGCACCAGCGCCTCGTACATGATCTGCTTCAGCTCCCACGGCTTCGAACGCCTCGCGTTGGCGTCCATCAGCGCCTTCAGCAGCTCCTGGTCGAGGCTGCCCCAGTTGACGCCGATGCGCACCGGCTTGTCGTACTTGCAGGCCACCTCGACCATCTGCGCGAACTGGCGATCGCCCTTCTCGCCGCGGCCGACGTTGCCCGGGTTGATGCGGTACTTCGACAGCGCCTCGGCGCACGCCGGGTACTCGGTCAGCAGGCGATGGCCGTTGTAATGGAAGTCGCCCACCAGCGGCACGTTGATGTTCATCCGGTCGAGCTGCTCGCGGATGTGCGGCACGGCGGCGGCAGCCTCGGGCGTGTTGACGGTGATGCGCACCAGTTCCGAGCCGGCCAGCGCCAGTTCCTTGACCTGGATCGCCGTCTCGATCACCTGCACCGTGTCGGTGTTGGTCATCGACTGCACGCGCACCGGCGCGTCGCCGCCGACGGTGACGACATGGCTGCCCCACGCGACGCGCGCCTGGCGCGTGCGGCGCACGGCGGGCGCGACCTCGGCGATGGGCTCGCCGTCCAGCAGCGTGCTGGCGTCGGGAATGGGCGTGGCGAATTCGGTCATGGCATGCAAGCTCGTCGGAAGGATCACTTGACCTCGAGGCGCGCGACGTTGTCGTGCGTCCAGGGCGTCAGGTCCACATTGTCGCCGCGCAGTTTGAGATGCGTGCCCTTGGCGTTGCCGATCTTTACGCGCATCGGCAAGGCGCCGTCCAGGCCCACCGATTCGCCGGCGACGACGGTGCGCGACAGCAGCGTGTGGCCCTGCGCGTCGACCACCTCGACCCACGAATCGGCGCTCGCGACGACCTGCAGCGGGATGCTGGGCGCGCCGGCCACGTGGGCCAGCACCTCGTCGATGTCCTGCGCGGCGGTGGCGGACACCGCGGCCGGCGTCAGGGGAGCCGTCGACGCCGCGGGGGCGGCGGCCGGCGAGGAGGCGGACATGGCCGGCATCGACGCCGTCGGCGCGACCACGCTGGCGGCGGGCGACTCGACGGGCGCGGCCGTCGTGTCTGCCGCTGCGGGCGCGACGATCGGCGCCGAAGCGGCCTCCGCCGGCGCGCTGGCGGGCAGTCCGCTCGCGAACTCCGTCTTGAGGCGGGCGACCCAGCCGGCCGGCACGAACAGCAGCGCCAGCGCGGCCAGCACCAGCACGGCCACGAAGCCGATGACCGGCTTCATGCCCGCCGGCAGCTCGAAGCCGCCGCTGCCCTGGCCGTCGCGGAACGGCGTGTTGATGCCTTCGCTGACGCGCTCGAGCGTGTTGCGCTCGTGCTGCGGCAGCAGCGCCAGCACCGGCTTCGGATCGATCTTGAGCACGCGGCAGGCGGCCTGCGCCAGCGCGCGTTCGAAGGTCGGGCCCTGCAGTTCCTCGTGGCGGCCGTTCTCGAGCGCCTCGAGGCGGCGCAGCGGGATCTTGAGCATCGCGGCGAGCGAGGCGAGGTCGATGCCCTGCGCCTGGCGCGCGTCGCGGATCAGGCCACCGGCGGTCGGCGGTCCGAAGCGGGACGGCGGCTCGGTGTCCGGCTCGAGCCGGCTCGCGGACGGCGGCGGCTCGTGCGGCGTCGCGACGCCCTCCGCGTCGGCCTCGTGCGTCCCCTCGACGGGATGCGAAAAAGCGGGAGCAGGCTGCGTCGGTTCCGGCGTCAGCTCGTCAGTCATCGAACTTGCCCTTTTCGTACAGCGAGGCTTCCGGCGAATCCGGGAAGCGATCGCGAAGTTGGGCTCCCATGGCCTTCGTCTGCTCCGCCTGGCCGAGCTTGTGCTCGATCTTGGCGGCCAGCCACAGCGTCTGCGCGCTGGCCAGTTCTTGTCGGTTGTTGACGCGGCGGATGTAGAAGCGCGCCCGCTCGTACTCGCCGTTGCGGTACAGCACCTCGGACAGGTTGACGGCGATGGTCGGATTCGCCGCGTCGAGCTCGTAGGCGCGCGACAGGCTGCGCTCGGCATCCTGTCCCTTGCCGGCGCGCGCCTGGCAGATGCCTTCGACGAGCATCGTGCGCGACGCCTGGCGATAGGTCGGCTCCGCGATCGCGCGCTTGAACTCGGCGTCGGCGTCGTCGAAGCGGCGTTGCTGGCACAGGTACCAGCCGTAGTTGTGCATCAGGTCGCCGTCGTGCGGCGCGAGCTGCATCGCGCGGTGGAAGCTCTCGTCGGCCTTCTCGTTGTCGCCGAGCGCTCCGTAGATCAGCCCGCGCAGCCCGTAGGCCGCGGGCATGTCCGGCTTGGCCTGCAGCGCCTGCTTGACCTGGTCCAGCGCGTCGTTGGGCTGGTTGCGGCCCAGATAGGCCTGGGCCAGCTCCATGCGGGTGTTGTACAGCCGGTCGGCGTTGGTCTGGTCGGACGCCGTCTTGATGTCGTCGTCGTTGTTGGCGTGGTACGGCGACTTCGGCGGCGCGCCGGTGGTCACGCACCCCGCGAGGCCGACGGCCAGGCCTGCCGCCGCAAGCGCGGCCCCCATCCAACGCGTCGATCTGGCGAACCCGGAGACGAGATGCATGCGATGGTGGCTCACTGCTTGAGGGTGGAAGGGACGACGGGCGTGTTCGGAGTGGACGGCGCGGCCGCGACGATCGGGATCGAGCGCGTCATGCGGCGTTGGGCGTCGGTGCGGTCCTGCACCTCGCCCGCGAGTTGACCACACGCGGCGTCGATGTCGTCGCCGCGCGTCTTGCGGATGGTGGTGACGAGGCCGGCCTCGAGCAGCACCTCGCCGAACGCGCGCACGCGCGCGTCGGACGAGCGCTTCAGGCCCGACTCCGGGAACGGGTTGAACGGGATCAGGTTGAACTTGACCGGCAGCCGGTTCTTCACGAGGTTGACGAGCGCCCTGGCCTGCGCCGGCGTATCGTTGACGCCGTCCAGCATGCAGTATTCGAAGGTGATGAAGTCGCGCGGCGCGGCATCGAGGTAACGCTCGCAGGCGCCGAGCAGCTCGTCGATCGGGTATTTCTTGTTGATCGGCACCAGCACGTCGCGCAGCGCGTCGTCGGGTGCGTGCAGCGACACGGCCAGCGCCACCGGACAGTCGTCGCGCAGGCGGTCGATCATCGGCACCACGCCGGAGGTGGACACCGTCACGCGACGGCGCGACAGCCCGTAGCCGTGGTCGTCGAGCATCATGCGCAGCGCGGGCACCAGCTGCGAGTAGTTCTGCAGCGGCTCGCCCATGCCCATCATCACGACGTTGCTGATGGCGCGCTCGTTGGCGCCCAGGCCCAGCTCGGCCTTCATGCGGTGCTCCGCGTGCCACAGCTGGCCGATGATCTCGCCGGTGGCGAGATTGCGGCTGAAGCCCTGGTGCCCGGTGGAGCAGAAGCGGCAGCCGACGGCGCACCCGGCCTGGGACGAGATGCACAGCGTGGCACGATCGTCCTCGGGGATGTAGACCGTCTCGATCGCGTTGCCCTGGCCGACGTCGAACAGCCACTTGCGCGTGCCGTCGGCCGAGGCCTTGTCGGTCATCACGGTCAGCGGGCGGATCTCCGCGACGCCGGCCAGCTTCGCGCGCAGCGAGCGCGCGAGGTCGGTCATGTCGTCGAAGCTGCCCACGCCGCGATGGTGGATCCAGCGGAACAGCTGGGTCGCGCGGAACGACTTCTCACCCACGCGCTCGCAATACGCCTTCAGGGCGGCTTGGTCGAAGTCGAGCAGGTTGTCGAGGGGCGTCGTCATCGCGCGAGGTTCCAGTTGACCTCGCGGAGCGAGGTCTTCACACGCTCAACGCGAGTGGATTTGCAGGCCGGGGAAGAAGAACGCGATCTCGTTCGCGGCGGTCTCGGCGGCGTCGGAGCCGTGGACGGCGTTGGCGTCGATCGAGTCGGCGAAGTCGGCGCGGATCGTGCCCTTGTCGGCCTTCTTCGGGTCGGTGGCGCCCATCAGGTCGCGGTTCTTCAGGATGGCGCCTTCGCCTTCCAGCACTTGCACCATCACCGGGCCGGAGATCATGAAGCTGACCAGGTCCTTGAAGAACGGACGCGCCTTGTGCACGGCGTAGAACGCCTCGGCATCGGCTTGCGACAGCTGCATCATGCGGGCAGCGACGATCTTCAGGCCGGCGCCTTCGAAGCGGGCGAGGATCTGGCCGACCACGTTCTTGGCGACGGCGTCGGGCTTGATGATCGAGAGGGTGCGTTCAGTCATTTGTTGATTCTCCTGGAGGGCTGGAACTTGGGCAAAGCCCGGTATTTTAAACCGAGCAGGTGACACTTGATAAGCGCAAGGGCACGAAACGTCTCGACCAGGTCAGAGCCGGTTCGCGCCCGCGGGTTCAACGCCGGCCGCGGCCGCCGCCACCGCCGCGGTTGTTGAGCTTCTTGATGAAGGTGTCGGCGCCGATGTAGCCGACCGCCGTCTGCATCGGATCGGGCTGCTTGGGCTGGCCACCACCGCCTCCGCCGCCACCGCCGCCGCGCTTGCCACCCTTGGCGAAAGGATTGGCCTTGCCGGAGATGCCGCGCTTGTCGTACGTCTGTTGCAGCGGATTCGGGATCGGGCCGATCGGGCCGTCGGCGTCGTCGTCATAGTCGACGATGACCGGACGCTCGCGCTGCTGGATCGCGCGGCGGTCGAAGGTCTGCTGCAGCGGATTCGGGATGTAGGCCGGGTCGCCCGCCTCGCGGATCGGCGCCGGGCTGCTGGCCTGTTCCTGGCGGGGCCCGCGGTCGCGGTCGCGGCCGCGGCCGTTGCGGTCGGCGCGGTCGCGCTGCTTGGGCGGCTGGCCGCCGCCGCTGTTAGCGCGCGGGCCGTTGTCCGCGCGCGGGCCACGCTCGTTGCGCGGCTGGTTGTTGTTGCGTTGCTGGCCGCCTTCGCGAGGTCCGCCCTCGCGTTGTCCGCCTTCGCGCGGCGCGTTGTCGCGCGGCGCGTTGTCGCGCGGCGCGTTGTCGCGCGGGCCGTCCTCGCGCGGCTGCTGGTTGCGCTGCGGGTTGTCCGCGCCGGCGAGCTGGCGCAGGCGGCGCACGTCGTTCTCGTCGAGATCGACCCACACCGAGCGGCGCAGGCCCTTGGGCAGCACCACCGAGCCGTAGCGGATGCGGATCAGCCGGCTCACCGCCATGCCCACCGCGTCGAACAGCTTGCGCACTTCGCGGTTGCGGCCTTCGGTGATGACGACGCGGTACCAGCGGTTGGCGCCTTCGCCGCCGCCGTCCTCGATCGACTTGAAATGGGCCTCCTGGCCGTCGATCGAGACGCCGCTCAGCAGCTTCTCGCGCGATTCCGCCTCGAGCGTGCCCAGGACGCGCACCGCGTACTCGCGCTCGACGCCGAAGCGCGGATGCATCAGCTTGTTGGCGAGATCACCCGAGTTGGTGAACAGCAGCAGCCCTTCGGTGTTGATGTCGAGGCGGCCGACCGATTGCCACTTGCCGTGCGCCAGGCGCGGCAGGCGGCGGAACACGGTGGGACGCTTTTCCGGGTCGTCCATCGTGACGACCTCGCCCGCGGGCTTGTGGTACGCGATCACGCGCGCCGGCGGCGGCGCGATGCGCAGCTTGACGACGCGGCCGGCCACGCGCACCTCGTCGCCGAACGAGATGCGTTGACCGGTATGGGCGACCTCGCCGTTGACCGTGACCTTGCCGTCGGTGATCAGCTGTTCCATGTCGCGCCGCGACCCGATGCCCGATTGCGCGAGCACCTTGTGCAGCTTGGGCGCGTCCGGCTCGGCCGCCAGCACGCGCTTGGCGGGAATCGGGTTGACGCCTTCGACGATCTCGGCGTCGATGTCGAAATCGCCGGACAGCACGCCGGCGAAAGTGTCGGACACGTCGGCGCTGGCGAACTCCACGACCGCGCGCGGGCCGCGCTCCGGACGCGGCGGGCGTTCGCCACGCGGCGGACGCGGCTCGCCGTCGTCGCCGACCGGTTCGGCGCCCTCCTCGCCCGCTTCGCCGTCGGCGTCTTCGGCGCCCTCGGCGCGTTGGCCGCCTTCGGCCGAGGCGTCATCGGAGCCGCCACGGCGGCCGCGACGGCGGCGACGGCTGCGCGAGCGGCGGCCTTCGCCAGTCGCTTCACCTTGACCCTCGCCGCCCTCGCCACCTTCGCCGGCAGCGCCAGCGTCGGCGCCTTCGGACTCGCCGCGCGCGCCGTCATCGGCACCCTGCCCGCCGGCTTCGGCTTGCGGCGCGGCCTCTTCGACCGCCGCGGGGCGGCGCTCGGCGCGCACGCGCGGGGGACGCGGCTCGCGCGCCTCGAGAACGGGCGCGGCGTCGGCTTCGACGACCGGCGTCGGCCCGGCAGCTGCCGCCTCGACGGGCTCGGCCGCCTTGCGCGCGCGCTTGCGCGGCGCCGCGGGCGCCTCGGCGTCTGCAGGCGGTGCGTCCGCGACCGGGGCGGCCTCGGCGACCGGCTCGGCCTTCACTGCCGTCTTGCGCGGCGCGCGGGGCTTCTTGACGGCGGGCGTCGTGCTCTCGGGCGCGTCTTCGGGCGTCACATCCGGGGTATCGGGACTCATTGCAGCGGACCTTCTTGAAGGGGTCAATTCGATTCGGGCGAACCGGGAGATGCGGGCGCATGTCCGTCGGCCGTAGTCGGGGACGCCGGGGACGGCGCGGGTTCGTGAGAGGGGTCATGGCCGGCAAGCTGCGCGGCATGGGCCTGGTCGGCGGCGATGGCCGCCGCGATGGCATCGGCGTGGCGCGCCGCCTGGGCGGCCTCGGCGTGGGCCAGCGTGGGTTCGAGCGGGCGGGCGGACGCCGGCGCCGCGGGCGACTCGGCCGGCATCGCGGCTTCGTGGCCGAGGTCGCCGTCGTCGGCATCGGGCCGCGTGTCGACGGCATCGGCATCGGACGGCGGCTCGGCGGCGACCGGCGCCTCGACAGCCTCGAGCGCGACCTCCGCCGCCGCGGCGTCGACGGCCGGGCCTTCGAGCGCCAGCACGTCGCCGTCGTTGGCCGCCTCGTCGCCGGTGGAGCCGTCGTCGAGCGTCGGCGCGAGCTCCAGCGAGCCCTGCACCTCGCCCAGCAGGCTGGGTTGCAGGTCGGCCAGCGCGTCGGTCGGCGCCTGGCCGCCTTCGAGCGTGGGCAACTGGTCGAGGCTGCCCAGGCCCAGGTCGTCGAGGAACTGGCGCGTGGTGGCGAACAGCGACGGCCGGCCCGGCGCGTCGCGGTGGCCGATCGCCTCGATCCAGCCGCGATCCTCTAGCTGCTTGATGATCTGGCTGCCGACCATCACGCCGCGGATGTCCTCGATGTCGCCGCGCGTCACCGGCTGGCGGTAGGCGATGATGGCCAGCGTCTCGAGCACGGCGCGCGAGTACTTGGGCGGCTTCTCGGGATGAAGGCGGTCGAGGAACTCGCGCAGCTCCGGCCGGCTCTGGAAGCGCCAGCCGGACGCGATGGCCACCAGTTCGACGCCGCGGCCGTTCCAGTCGCGCACCAGCTCGTCGAGCATGGCGCGCAGCGTGTCCGTGCCGATCTGGTCATCGAACAGGCTGCGCATCGCGCGCAGCGGCAGCGGCTGATTGGCACAGATCAGCGCGGTTTCAAGAACGCGCTTGGCATCCTGAGTATTCATCGATGAATTAGCGGGTGTCCGCCTGCATCAGCAGGCCAATGGGGGGCCGGGGTCAGCGGCAGCACGGCGACGCCATCATTCGAGGCGGAGACCACCATGCACGGCCGCGTTTTCAGGGAGAGATTCCAGTTTCAATCGGGGCCGGCGGGCTTGGGTCAGCACTGCGCACGGTTGGAAATCGCCCCATTCCTTGCCCCGGCCGGTGCGTCACCGGGCGCCTTCACGGCGGGTCACGCAGTCTCTGACTGGAGGAGGAATGGCACATTGTAACCGCTTTGGTGCGTGGCGCCCGGGAATATCTCGCGCGGCCGCAGTCCGGGGTTTCCCGGCTCAGAACCCGTGGACATGCCGGGCCCGTTCACCGGTTCTCATCCTCTTCGCTGAAGTCCTCCAGCAGGTCGTCTCCGACGATGTGCGCCCAGGCCTGGCGGAAGTCGTCCGGCGGCGCGGCGTCGAACGAGAGCTTCTCGCCGGTGACGGGGTGCTTGAACGCCAGGTGCGCGGCGTGCAGCGCCTGGCGCGTCATGCCCAGCGCCGGGCGACCGCCGTAGAGCTCGTCGGAGACCAGCGGATGCCCGCGGAACGCGAGGTGCACGCGGATCTGGTGCGTGCGCCCGGTGTGCAGCGTGCAGCGCACGGCGCCGATGCCCTCGGCGTAGGCGACGAGGTCGATGTCGGTCTTGGCCCATTTGCCGCTGTTGATCACGGCCATGCGCACGCGCACCTTCGGATCGCGCCCGACCGGCGCCTCGATCGAATCCTGGTCGAGCTTGAGGCGGCCGTGCACCAGCGCCAGGTACTTGCGGCTGACGACGCGCGATGCGATGTCGCGCATCAGGCCGGTGACGGCCTCGAGCGTGCGCCCCACCACCATCAGGCCGGAGGTGTCCTTGTCCAGGCGGTGCACGATGCCCGCGCGCGGCAGCGCGGCGGCCTTCGGGTCGCGGAACAGGATGCCGTTGAGCAGCGTGCCCGACCAGTTGCCCGCGGCCGGGTGCACCACGAGGCCCACCGGCTTGTTGACGACCAGCACGTGCTCGTCCTCGTAGACGATGTCCAGCGGGATGTCCTCGGGCCTGAACGCCTGGTCCTGCGCCGGCTTGACGAGCTCGACCTGCACGCGCCAGCCCGCCTTCACCTTGGCGGAGGCGACGGACGAAACTTTACCTTCGACCTGCACGCGGCCGTCGGCGATCAGGCCCTGCAGGTGGGCGCGCGAGAACTCCGGCGCGATGGCGGTCAGCAGCTTGTCCAGCCGCTCGCCGTGCTGGGCCAGCGTGACGGCGTGGCTGCGGATCTCGGAAGCGTCGTCGTCGGGCTCGATCTCGTCGGGCCGCTGATCCGCTTCGATGTCTGTGGGGGCACTGCTCATATAATTCCGGGGATTCTTTCCATCATGTCCTGCGACCCAGCGCTGCAAGGCGCCTTGCCAATGACCTTCTCGATTGCCTTCCGCCGCTTCGTCACGCTCCTGGCGCCGATCTCCCTGGCCGCCGCACTGGCAGCCTGCGGAACCTCCCAGGCCGAGAAGGACGCCGCCACGCCGGTGGAAAAGCTCTATGCCGATGCCATGGACGACGTCGAGGGCGCCAACTACGACCGCGCGATCAAGTCGCTCGACCGCATCGAAGGCCGGGCGGCGGGCTCCATTCTCGCCCAGCAGGCGCAACTCGAGCTCGCCTACCTCTACTGGAAGACGTCCGACAAGGTGAACGCGCTCGCGACGGCCGACCGCTTCATCAAGCTGCACCCGTCGAGCCCGGCGCTCGACTACGCGCTGTACCTGCGCGGCGTCATCAACTTCAACGACGACCTCGGCTGGCTGAGCAGCTTCACCGGTCAGAACCTGGCCGAGCGCGACCAGGCCGCGGCGCGCGAGTCGTACCAGTCGTTCAAGCAGCTGTCCGAGCAGTTCCCCGACTCGAAGTACACGCCCGACGCGCGCGTGCGCATGGACTTCACCGTCAACATGCTGGCCGAATACGAAGTGCGCGTCGCCGGCTACTACATGCGGCGCGGCGCCTACGTGGCCGCGGCCAATCGCGCCAAGGAATCGGTGATCGAATTCCCGCAGACCGCCTCGACGGCCGAGGCGCTGCACGTCATGGTCCAGTCCTACGACAAGCTGGGCCTGACGCAGTTGCGCGACGACGCGCAACGCGTTCTGAACAAGAACTTCCCCGACAGCAACTTCTCCGACGTGAAGCCGAAGTCCGCGTGGTGGAAATTCTGGTGACGTCGAGGCCTCGCGCCGACTGACCGAGGGCCGCGTTCGCGGCCCTTGTCGTTTCAGTCGTGACCGAGTGCGAGCGTGCGCAGGAAATCGAGCGCCTGGCCGCCGTCCTCCAGCTGGCGCATCGGCGGCAGCGCGGCGAGCAGGCGCGCGCCGTAGCGCGCTGTGCGCAGCCGAGAGTCGCAGATCACCAGCAGGCCGCGATCGGACACGGTGCGGATCAGCCGCCCCGCGCCCTGCTTCAGCGACACCGCCGCCTCGGCCACGAAGCAGTCGTTGAATGCATCGCGACCCTGCGCCTGCAGGCGCTTGACGCGCGCCTCGATCAGCGGATCGTTGGGCGGCGGGAACGGCAGCTTGTCGATCAGCACGCACTGCAGCGCGTCGCCGGGCACGTCGATGCCTTCCCAGAAGCTCTGCGAGCCCACCAGCACGCAGCCGCCGCGCGCGAAGCGCTCCAGCATCGCGCGCTTGGGCAGCGTGCCCTGCACGAGGATCTCCAGCGAGGCGCCCAGCTTGGTCAGCTCGGCCTGCAACGCGTCGGCGGCGGCGCGCATCGCGCGCAGCGTCGTCGTGAGCACGAAGGTGCGCCCGCGCAGCGCCGCGGCGCAGTGTGCGGCGGCGCGGCCGACGCTCTCGGCGTGGTGCGCGTCAGCCGGCGCGGCGAAGCGCGGCGGCACGTAGACGCAGGAGTTGGCCTCGTAGTCGAACGGGCTGTCGACGCGCAGCTTGCGCGCATCCTCGAGGCCCGCCGGCTCCGAGAACCACGAGAGCGCCGCGTCGTCGCCGAGCGTGGCCGACGTGAAGATCCAGGCGCGCGGCACCGCCTCGCGCTGCACGCTCAGCGGGCCGCCGATGTCCAGCGGCGATTCCACCAGCCGTGCCTGGTGCGTCGTGAGGTCGACCCAGCGCACCTGGCCCTCGGGCGCGCTGCCCTGGAAACGCACGCACAGGCTGCGCAGGCTGTCGGCGCGGCCGCGCAGCTTGGTGAAGTCAGGGCCGATCTCCTGCAGCGGCTCGAGCGTCTCGACGAGCTGCGCGCAGTGCGACGCCAACGCCGCCAGCGCCGCCGGCAGCAGCCCCTCGGCCTCGACCTGGTCCCACGGCCGGCGCGTGCTGCCGGTGCCGCCACCGGACTGATGCGCGCGCGGGCCGCCCGCGGCCAGGCGCACCTCGCGCGCGAGCAGCTCCATGCGCGCCGCCAGCTCCGTCCACGGCGCCAGGCCGCGCGCCTGCTGCAGGCCGGCGCCGACGAGGTCGCGCGAGAGATCGATCGCCTGCCCCGTGGCAAGCGTCTGGCCGAGGAACTGCACGCCGATGTCCACCATCTGGTGCGCCTCGTCGAACACGGCGACGTCCACCGACGGCAGCAGCTCGGCCACGCCGCCCTCGCGCAGCGCCATGTCGGCGAAGAACAGGTGGTGGTTGACGACGACGACGTCGGCCGCCATCGCCTCGCGGCGCGCCTTCATCACCGGGCAGACCGCGTACTTCGGGCATTCGCTGCCGAGGCAGTTCTCGCGCGTGGACGTCACCAGCGGGATGACCTCGGAGCGCTCGTCCAGGCCTTCCAGCTCGCTGAGGTCGCCCGTCACCGTGGACTGCGCCCAGGTCTCGATGCGCGACAGCGCGCGGATCGCCATGCGGTCGGCGAACGTGGCCTCGCTGCGAGCGCGTTCCATCCGGTACGGGCACAGGTAGCTCGAGCGGCCCTTCAACAGCGCCGTCGACAGCGGCACGCCCAGCGACTCGGTCAGGCGCGGCAGGTCGCGGTAGAACAGCTGGTCCTGCAGGTTCTTGGTGGCGGTGCTGACCAGCGCCCGACGCCCGGCCAGCAGCACCGGCACGAGGTAGGCGAAGGTCTTGCCGACGCCGGTGCCGGCCTCCACCACCAGCGTCGAGCGATCCTCGATCGCCTGCGCGACCGCGCCGGCCATCATCAGCTGGCCGCTGCGTTCCAGGTAGGCGTCGTCCTCGCGCGCCAGCGGGCCTTCGGCGGACAGCGCGCGCAGCACCGCCTGCACCAGCGCGGGCACATCGGGCGTGCCCGGGACGTCGTCGGTCTCAGGCTTTTGAGGGAGGGTCGAGTTCAGATTCCAGGAGCGAGATCTGGTCCCGCAGCATGAGACGGCGCTTCTTCAGGCGCTTGAGCGCCAGCTCGTCGATCGTGGCCTGTTCCCCGGCGGCGTCGATCAGCTGATCGAGGTCGGCATGGGCCATTCGCAGCTCGATCAGGTGACGTTGTGGGGAATGCAGGGATTCATTCATGACGCAAGCCCGGTAGGGGCACGATCACAGTTTATATTGACGGTCATGAACACGACCACGCAAGGCTTCCGCATTTCGGCCTCGACCGGCCTGCACAAGGGCGATCGCGCCTACCAGCAGGACCAGATCGAGCTGCTGGTGCACCCGCGTATACCCGGGTGCGCGCTGGGCCTGGTCGCCGACGGCATGGGCGGCAAGAGCGGCGGTCGCACGGCGGCCGACCAGGTGGTGATGACCGCGCGCCAGGTGTTCGAGCGCTTCTCGCCCGCGCGCGACGATCCCAGCAAGATGCTCACCGACCTGATCGTCGAGTCGCACCTGATGATCAAGCTCACGGCCATCACGGCCGAGGAAGAGCCGCACAGCACGCTGGCCGCGTTCCTCGTGATGCCCAACCGCAACGCCTACACGGTGCACGCCGGCGACTCGCGCATCTACCACTTCCGCGGCGCGGAGCTGGTGCGCCGCACCAAGGATCACTCGTACGTGCAGCGCCTGATCGACGAGGGCCGGCTGACCGAGGAAAAGGCCAACACGCATCCGCAGTCCAACCTGCTCACCGGCTGCCTCGGCACGCAGCAGGACCCGCCGGTCGAGCTGAACCACATCGACTACCTCGAGATCGGCGACTCGCTGATGGCCTGCAGCGATGGCCTGTGGCACTACCTCACCGCGCGCGAGATCGGCGCCATCATCAACGCGCTGTCGCCGCGCGAGGCCACCGAGATGCTGATCAGCAAGGCGCGCCAGCGCGCGCGGGGATCCGGCGACAACCTGTCGCTGGTGCTGGTGCGGGTCGAGGCGATCACCTGAGCCTCGCCGCTCCTGCGAAAACGGCGCCCTCGAGGCGCCGTTTTCATGGCACGGCGCTTGTCGAGTACGCTACGCCAAACCGACCAACGCCTCACGCCGACTGGACATCCGCATGCACTTCGAGGTTCCGAGCCTGCCCCACTCCGTCAAGGAATTCGCCGCGCACTACGTCATGATCGTCGTCTCGATCCTGACGGCACTCGGACTCGAGGCCGCTGTCGAACGACTGCATCACGACCACGCCGCAGAGGCGGCCCAGCGATCCATCGAGACCGAGCTGCGCAGCAACCTGGAAGGCCTGCGGGAGTCGAACGCCAACAACCTCAAGCGCGTCAAGCCGCTGGAGGATCTCTGCGACCTGCTGGTCAAGGACTTCGACGACGGCGTCCCGACCGCCCGGATCAAGCAGCAGATGGTCGAGCACGTGAAGGCCGGCATCGACTTCGGCGTCTACATTCCCACCTTGCGGCACGAGGCGTGGGACGTGGCCGTCGCCAACCAGTCGGCCTCGTACATGAAGCCCGAGGTGCTGCGCCGCCTGTCCGTCGCCTACGCCTCGCAGCGCGAGGTCAATCCCGCCAGCGTGACCATCCTGGTCAACATCCCGGCCTACGTCAATGCGCTGACCGATGCGCGCGTCGGTGCGAGCGACCCGCACGAATTCCTGCGCTCGATGAAGCAGGCGGCGCTCACGGAACGCAATGCCATCGGGCGATTCAAGCAACTGGAGCGCGACCTCCAGCAGGCGCTGCCGGACGACCCCGTTCCGGCGGTCGCCGCGTCGGACGCTGCGCCGGTCGCTCCCGACGCGGCGTCCGCGCACTGAAGCCGACCTACAGCTTGAAGTTCAGGCTCACGCGAAATTCGCGCGGCTCGCCCGGGTGCACGGTGATGCCGTCGGGAACGACAGGCTGCAGGATTCCAGCGCTGTTCCTGACCTGGTAGTCCTGCTCGTAGGCGATGTCGTAGAACTTGCGGTCGAACAGGTTCAGCACGTCCAGCTGCACCGTCACGTTCGGCGTCAGCGTGCGCTTGACCAGCAGGTTGGAGACGATGGCCGACGGCGCCGTCAGCGTGCCGTTCTGTGACAACGGGTACGAACCGATGAAGCGCGTGATGAGCCCGGCCGACCAGGGACCGAGCTCGTGCGCGGTCACGCCGAGCAGGCCGACGCGGCTGACCGCGTTGCCGATGTAGTTGCCCGTCTCGCCATTGGCGTTGGCGTCCGCGTAGCGCGCATGCGTCCAAGCCATGTCGGCGTCGACCAGCAGCCAGCGATTGAGCACGAGGTGGTTGTTCAGCTCGATGCCGTGGCGCTTGCTGGCGCCGTTGGCCTCGGTGCTGCCGATGGCCGAGTCGGCGCTGTAGACGAGCTCCGAGTTGCTGTCGAGGCGCCAGAATGCCAACGAGGCCTGCAGGCCCGGCACGATCTCCGAGCGCAAGCCCAGCTCTTCGCCCTTGCTCGCGACCAGCGCCGGCACCGGCGACGACGCCGTCGCGGGCCCGCCCTGCGACACGCTGGTGGCGTCGACCCTGTCGATGACGCCACGCGCATCGTTGCTGTGGAAGCCACGCCCGGCGTTCGCGAAGAACTCGGTCCTTGCCCACGGGCCGAAGATCAGCGAGATCTTGGGCGAGACGCGGTTGCCCGAGCCGCTGCCGCTGTTGTCGGGGATCTGCAGCGCGCGCATGTGCATGTCGATGTTGTCGCCGCGCAGGCCGAGCAGCGTGCGCAACCACGGCGTCCACGACGTCGTGTTCTGCACGTAGGCACCGATCTCGGTCTCGTCGACGTGATCGTTGCTGACCGTCTGGAACACGACGCGCGCCTCGGAGTTGAAGAGGCCGACGTCGATATGGTCGTGGCGCAGCTGCAGCCCGGCCTCGGTCACCGAATCGCGGCCGAACAGCGTGTGATCCCAGCCCTTGACGACCTGGCCGCCGACGAAGTTGCGGCTCTCCTCCTGTTCGAACTGGTCGCCCGTGTCGGGCCGCAGCTCGAAGTAGGTGAAGTTCGACCACAGCTTCAGGTTGTAGTGCTCGGCGTAGGCCGACACGTTCGTGTAGCCGCTGCCGTCGTGCTCGTGCCACTCGCCGGACACGATCGCGCGCGCGCTGCGGCCGCCGTCGGTCGGATCGAGCGCGCAGAAGCGGCACAGCGTGCCGTCCTCGATCAGTGCCAGCGGCACCTGGTCGGTGGACGTCCAGTGCGACGCATAGCCGACGGCGTCGACCGACCAGCCCGTCGCATAGTCGCCACCGCTCAGGCGCAACAGGCCGTTGAACTTGCGCACGCCCTCGGGCGTCTTCCACGGGCCGTTGTCCTCCTCGAGTTCGAGCGCACCCAGCAGGCGCGTGCCCGTGCCCGTGGTCGTGGCGTCGGCGCTGCCGGCGAGGCGCGACAACGGCGTCGAGCCGGCCAGCACGAGTCGGCGGTAGCCCTCGCCGCCGGCGGTCAGGTCGAGGATGCCGCGCGGCAGGGTGTCGACGTACTTGATCCGCGCGGAGCCGGCCGACGAGAAATCGCCGTCCTCGGCGAAATACGGGCCCTTGCGATAGGCTATCTTCTCGACCAGCTCGGGAATCAGGAAGTTGAGATCGGTGTAGCCCTGCCCGTGCGCGTTGGTGGGCATGTTGACGGGCACGCCGTCGACGAAGGTGGCGAAGTCCGTGCCGTGGTCGAGGTTGTAGCCGCGCAGGAAATACTGGTTCGCCTTGCCGTCGCCCGAATGCTGCGTGACGACGAGCCCCGGCACGGTCTCGAGCACCTCGCCGGGGCGCAGCAGCGGCAGGTCCGTGAGGCGCTCGCCGCGCACGGTGCCCTGCGAGGCGGCATCCGAGGTGCCGACGCCGTTGTCGTAGTGATGGCCGTCGATCTCGACCTGCTGGACGCTCGCGACCACCTGCGACGCCGCCGCCTCGGGCGCGCTCGCGCGGGACGCCTGCGCACACGCGAGGCCGCAGGCCAGGCTCAGCGTCGTCGCAATCAGCATTCTGTCGGGGCGTCGTGTCATGAGATCCAGGAAAAGGGCGACGGCCAAGCATCGGACGCCTGCGGGGTATACGCGCACGCCGCCGGCGCGGATGCAGCGCCTGGCGGACGCCCATGGCATGCCTCATGCATGCGACCGGGGAGTCTATAGTCGTGCAGCCCCATGAACGCCGCCCACACGCTCTCGCAACTGCTCGGTTTCGCCGTCGTCGCCGGGGTGCTGGGCATGCGCCACGGGGTCGACGCCGACCACCTGGCCGCCATCGACGCGATGACCCGCTGCAACGCGCAGGCGCGGCCCGCGCTGGCGCGGCGCACCGGGCTGTGGTTCTCGATCGGCCACGGCAGCGTCGTGATCGCGGTGGCCTTCGCGGTGGCGCTCAGCGCGCACGCGTGGGCCGCGCCGGGCTGGCTCGAGCCGTTCGGCGCGTGGGCGTCGATCGCGATGCTGGTGCTGCTGGGCATGCTGAACCTGGTCGCCTGGCGGCGCACGGCGCCCGATGCCGCGGTCGCCCTCTCCGGCTGGCGCAGCGCACTCTTCAACGGCGCGCTGCGCGCCTGCAGCCGTCGCGCCGTGTTCGGCGTGGGCGTGCTGTTCGCCGCGTCGTTCGACACCGTGAGCCAGGCCGCGTTGATGGCGGCCACCGGCGCCGCGAGCCGGGGCCTGGCGGCGGTGGCGCTGCTGGCCGGCGCGTTCGTGGTCGGCATGATCGTCACCGACGGGATCAACGGCTGGTGGGTCGCGCGCCTGCTCCAGCGCCCGGGCGCGGGCGCGGCGCGCGCGTCCCGCGTGATGTGCGTGGCGATCAGCGCGATCAGCCTGGGCACCGCGGCGCTGGGCGCGGCGGCGCAGCTGTCGCCTGTGGTCGCCGGCTGGGCCGAGGGGCATTCGGCGTTGCTGGCGCTGGCGATCGTGGCGCTGGTCGGCGCGAGCTTCGTCGTCGGGCTGGCGCTCGCGCGAGGCGAGCCGCCGTTGACAGCCGCCTAGCAGGCTGCTGAAATACCTGACCTGACGGTCCACCAACCGTCGGGCCGGCGCGTTATCGTTGGAAACCAACGATTGACCATCCAATGCGCGGCTCCGATTCGTTTACCGAAGGCCTGTTCTCGATGCGCCGGCTCGACGATTTCGTCCCGGCCAACCATCCGCTGCGCCGCATCCGCGTGATGGTCAACGAGGCGCTGGTCAAGATGGACGGACTGTTCTCGGCCATGTACGAGGCCGACGTCAAAGGCGGGCGTCCGAGCGTCGCCCCCGAGAAGTTGCTGCGAGCCATGCTGCTGCAGATCCTGTTCAGCATTCGCTCCGAGCGTCAGCTGATGGAGCAGACGGAGTACAACATGCTGTTTCGTTGGTTCATCGGGTTGTCGATGGACGACCCGGTGTGGGTGCCGACGGTGTTTACCAAGAACCGTGAACGCCTGATCGAACACGAAGCTGTCGTGGTGTTTTTCAACGAGGTGCTAGCCGTCGCCAAGAAGAAGCGCTGGCTTTCGGGCGAGCATTTCAGCGTGGACGGAACGCTGATTCAGGCGTGGGCCGGACACAAGAGTTTCGTGCGCAAGGACGGCGGCGGCGACGATGACGCTGGCGGCACTGGAGGCTTCAAGGGACAGAAGCGCAGCAACGAAACGCACGAATCGAAGACCGATCCGGATTCGAGACTGTTCCGCAAGGGCAAGACGGCCAGCGAGCTGCGCTACATGGGCCATACGCTGACCGACAACCGCCACGGCCTGGTCGTCGACGCCATGGCCACACGCGCTGACGGCTACGCGGAGCGCGAGGCTGCCAAGCTGATGATCGCCAAGGCGAGACGGGCCGTTGCCGACCCGAGCGTCGAAGTGACGCTCGGAGCCGACAAGGGCTACGACGCTGCAGAATTCATCAAGGAACTGCAGCGGCTCAAGGTGACGCCACACGTGGCGCAGAACAAGTCAGGGCGCAACTCGGCGGTGCCCGACGAGATCGCGCAGAGCGAAGGCTACGCGCTGTCGCAACGCAAGAGGAAGCTCATCGAACAGGGCTTCGGATGGGCCAAGTTCGTCGGGCCGATCCGTCAGGTCATGGTGCGCGGCATCAAGAAGGTCGGGCAGCAATTCGTCCTGACGATGGCGGCATATAACCTCGTGCGCATGCGTACCTTGGCGGAACTCCGTCCAATGGCCCGGTAGCCCGGCAAAGCAAGTCTGAAAAGTCGCGACAAACCCCGCAAAACGCCGAGGCAAGGGTCGAAAACAGCCCTTGTCACGACCACCCGCTCAACCGAGCTGCCGAGACGTTGCGACCGGCAGGTACTTCAGCAGCCTGCTAGGTCAGGCCGGTGTCGACGTCCCGCTTGTCGGTTTCGAGATACTCCTGCGACTGCATCTCGCGCAGCCGCGAGATCGTGCGCGGGAACTCGTGCGCCAGCGGGCCGTCGAGGTACAGCTGCTCGGGCGGCACCTCGGCCGAGATGACGAGCTTGACGCGCCGGTCGTAGAGCACGTCGATGAGCCAGGTGAAGCGCCGCGCCTCGGCCGCCAGCCGCGGCGACATCTGCGGCACGTCCGACAGCATCAGCGTGTGGAACTGCGTCGCCAGCTCGAGGTAGTCGTTCATCGAGCGCGGGCCGCCGCACAGCTGCCTGAAGTCGAACCAGACGACGCCGCCGGCGCGCCGGCGCGCGCGGATCTCGCGGTGCTCGATGTGCAGCAGCGGATCCTCGTCGCGCGCCTCGGCGAGCTGGTCGAACGTCGCGGCCATGTCGGCATCGGCTTCGGGGCCCAGCGGCGTGTGGTACAGCTTGGCGTCGGTCAGCGTGCGGCGGCGGTAGTCGGTGCCGGCGTCGACGTTGATCACCTCCAGCTTCGCGTTCAGCAGGTCGATCGCGGGCAGGATGCGCTCGCGGTTGAGGCCGTTCGGGTAGAGGTCGTCGGGCTTGAAGTTGGACGTCGTGACGAACGAGACGCGGTTGTCGAACAGCGACAGCAGCAGCCGATACAGGATCATCGCGTCGGTGACGTCGGAGATGTGGAATTCGTCGAAGCAGATCAGCCGGTAGCGCAGCGAGATGCGGCGCCCGAGCTCCTGCAGCGGGTCGGCCATGCCCTTCAGGTCCTGCAGCTCGCGGTGCACCTCGCGCATGAATTCGTGGAAGTGCAGACGAACCTTGCGCTTGAGCGGAACAGCCTGGAAGAAGCAATCCATCAGGAAGCTCTTGCCGCGGCCCACGCCGCCGTACATGTAGACGCCGCGCGGGATCGGCGGCCGCACCAGCATCTTCGTGATCGCGTTGGTGCGGCGCGACTTGTACGCCACCCACTCGTCCTCGCAGCGCTGCAGCGCGGCGACGGCGTTCAGCTGCGCGGCGTCGGCCTTGAAGCCGCGCTCGGCGAGGGTCTGCTGGTACAGCTCGGTGACGGTCGGCATTCGTGTCGCTCAACAAAAGAGCGGCAGTGCCTCACCGGCGCTGCCGCTCATCGGCCCCAAAAGAAGTTCAAGGGAGCGGCGGATCCGGCTCCGCCGGGCCGCTCGCGGCCGGCCCCTCGGGGGCAGGGAGCGCTAGCGACCGTGGGGCTCCATTTCTCGGATCAGAAGTTCAAGGTGCGCTTGTCGATGGCCAGCGCGGCTTCCTTGGTCGCTTCCGACAGCGACGGGTGCGCATGGCAGATGCGCGCGATGTCCTCGGCCGAGGCCTTGAACTCCATCGCGACGCAGGCCTCGGCAATCAGCTCCGAGACCATCGGGCCGATCATGTGCACGCCCAGGATCTCGTCGGTCTTCGCATCGGCGAGGAACTTGACGAAGCCCGTGGTGTCGCCGAGCGCGCGCGCACGGCCGTTGGCGAGGAACGGGAACTGGCCCGACTTGTAGGCACGGCCTTCGGCCTTGAGCGCCTGCTCGGTCTGGCCCACCCACGCGATCTCGGGGCTCGTGTAGATGACCCAGGGCACCGTGTTGAAGTTGACGTGGCCGTGCTGGCCGGCGATGCGCTCGGCGACGGCGACGCCCTCTTCCTCGGCCTTGTGCGCCAGCATCGGGCCGCGCACGACGTCGCCGATGGCCCAGACGTTGGGCAGGTTGGTCTTGCAGTCGCCGTCGACCACGACCATGCCGCGCTCGTCCAGCTTCAGGCCGACGGCCTCGGGGTTGAGGCCGATCGTGTTGGCGACGCGGCCGATCGAGACGATCAGCTTGTCCACTTCCAGCACCTGCTCGGCGCCCTTGGCATCGGTGTACGACACCTTGACGCCGTCGCCGCTGGTATCGACCTTGCCGACCTTGACGCTCAGCTCGATCGCGAGCTTCTGCTTGGCGAAGGCCTTGGCGGCCTCCTTGGCGATGGCCTCGTCGGCCGCGGCCAGGAACGCCGGCATCGCCTCGAGGATCGTCACCTGAGCGCCGAGGCGGCGCCACACCGAGCCCAGCTCCAGTCCGACCACACCCGAGCCGATGACGCCCAGCTTCTTGGGGACGCCACCGATGCGCAGCGCACCGTCGTTGGACAGGATCTTGTCCTCGTCGAACGGCGCGCCCGGCAACGCGCGCGCATTGGAGCCCGTCGCGACGACGATGTGCTTGCCGACGATGGACTCGTCCGCGGCGCCCGCGACCTTCAGTTCGTAGCCGCCTTCGGCCGCCTTCACGAAGCTCGCGCGGCCGTGGAAGAACGTCACCTTGTTCTTCTTGAACAGGTACGCGATGCCGTCGTTGTTCTGCTTCACGACGGTGGCCTTGCGGGCCAGCATCCTGGGCACGTCGATGGCGAGATTGTCCAGCGAGATGCCGTGGTCGGCGAACGCGTGGCCGGCGTGCTCGAAGTGCTCCGAGGACTGCAGCAGCGCCTTGGACGGGATGCAGCCGACGTTGGTGCAGGTGCCGCCGATCGCCGGGCCGCCCTTGTCGTTCTTCCACTCGTCGACGCAGGCCGTGTTGAAGCCCAGCTGAGCCGCGCGGATCGCCGCGATGTAGCCGCCGGGGCCGCCGCCGATGACGACGACGTCGAAGTTCTTGCTCATGTTGTCGCGTCCTCAGATGTCGAAGAGGAGACGCGAAGGATCTTCGAGGGCATCCTTCATCGCGACCAGGCCCAGCACGGCTTCGCGGCCGTCGATGATGCGGTGGTCGTACGACATCGCGAGGTAGTTCATCGGGCGGACGACGATCTCGCCGTTCACCACCACCGCGCGATCCTTGGTGGCATGCACGCCCAGGATGGCCGACTGCGGCGGGTTGATGATCGGGGTCGACAGCATCGAGCCGAAGGTGCCGCCGTTCGAGATGGAGAACGTGCCGCCGGTCATCTCCTCGAGCGACAGCTTGCCGTCCTTGGCCTTCTGGCCGAACTCGGCGATCTTCTTCTCGATCTCGGCGAACGTCATCTGGTCGGCGTCGCGCAGGATAGGCACGACCAGGCCGCGCGGCGAGCCGACGGCGATGCCGATGTCGAAGTAGCCGTGGTAGACGATGTCGTTGCCGTCGATGGAGGCGTTGATCACCGGGTAGCGCTTGAGTGCGGCGACGGCGGCCTTGACGAAGAAGCTCATGAAGCCGAGCTTGACGCCGTGTTCCTTCTCGAACTTCTCCTGGTACTTCTTGCGCAGCGCCATGACCGGGGCCATGTCGACTTCATTGAAGGTGGTGAGGATGGCGTTCTGCGACTGCGACTGCAGCAGGCGCTCGGCGATGCGCGCGCGCAGGCGCGACATCGGCACGCGCTGCTCGGGGCGGTCGCCCAGTTGCATCGCGGGCGCGGCGACGGCCGGCAGCGGGGCCTTGGCAACCGGCGCGGGAGCCGGAGCCGGTGCGGCGGCCGGCTTCGTGCCGGCGGCGACCGCGCCCAGCACGTCGCCCTTGGTCACGCGGCCGTCCTTGCCGGTGCCGGTGACGTCGCCCGTCTTGAGGTTGTTGTCGGCCAGCAGCTTGGCGGCCGCGGGCATCGCGATGTCGCCCTTGCCGCCCGAGGCGGCAAGGGCCGGAGCCGACGCGGGAGCGGCGGCTTGCGCGGGCGCGGCGGCCGGGGCAGCCGCGGCGGGCGGCGTGGCGCCGGCGGTGGCGGTCGTGTCGATCTTGGCGATCAGCTGTTCGGCGGCGACCGTGGCGCCGTCGGCCTGCGTGAGTTCGACGATCACGCCGGCGGACGGCGCCGGCACTTCGAGGACGACCTTGTCGGTCTCGACCTCGATCAGGATCTCGTCGACGGCGACGGCGTCGCCGACCTTCTTCTTCCATTGCAGCAGGGTGGCTTCAGACACCGATTCCGACAGCTGCGGAACCTTCACTTCTACGATTGCCATGAATTTTCTCTTCTTGTGGATGAGGACGCGTGCGTAGGCCGTGGCGGGCCTCGTCGTTCAGCGACGAGGCGCCACGGCCGGCGTTCGTGTGTCTTACTTGGTCAGGATGAACCCCTTGAGCTTCGCGAACGCCTGCTCCAGCAGCGCGATCTGCTGCTCCTGGTGCAGGTGGGCGTAGCCGACGGCCGGAGACGCCGACGCCGGGCGACCGGCGTAGCCGAGCTTCTGGCCTTCGAGCATGTTCTCGTGGATGTAGTGCTGCACGAAGAACCAGGCGCCCTGGTTCTGCGGCTCGTCCTGGCACCACACGATCTCCGTCGCGTGCGGATACTTCTTCATCTCGGCCTGGAAGGCCTTGTGCGGGAACGGATAGAGCTGCTCCACGCGGATGATCGCGACGTCGTGCGACTTGCGCTCGGCGCGCTTCTTGACCAGGTCGTAGTAGACCTTGCCCGAGCACGCGATCACGCGCTTGACCTTGGCGCCGTCGACGCCGTTGTCGAGCTCGGGGATCACGGTGCGGAACTCGCCCTTCGTGAAGTCCGACATCGGCGACGTGGCGTCCTTGTTCCGCAGCAGCGACTTCGGGGTCATGATGACCAGCGGCTTGCGGAACGCGCGCACCATCTGGCGGCGCAGCAGGTGGAAGATCTGGCTGGCCGTCGTCGGCTGCACGACCTGCATGTTGGTGTCGGCCGACAGTTGCATGAAGCGCTCGAGGCGCGCCGAGCTGTGCTCCGGGCCCTGGCCTTCGTAGCCGTGCGGCAGCATCAGCGTCAGGCCGTTGGCGCGACCCCACTTCACTTCGCCGGAGGCGATGAACTGGTCGATCACCACCTGGGCGCCGTTGACGAAGTCGCCGAACTGCGCTTCCCAGATGACCAGCGTGTTCGGGTCGGACGACGCGTAGCCGAATTCGAAGGCCAGCACGGCCTCTTCGGACAGCAGCGAGTCGATGACGACGAACGGCGCCTGCTTGTCGGTGACGTTCTGCAGCGGCGTGTACGTGCCGGTGTCGAACTTCTCGCGGTTCTGGTCGTGCAGCACCGCGTGGCGGTGCGTGAACGTGCCGCGGCCGGAGTCCTCGCCCGACAGGCGCACCGGATAGCCGCTGGCCACGAGCGACGCGAACGCCATGTGCTCGCCCATGCCCCAGTCGACGTTGATCTCGCCGCGGCCCATCGCGGCGCGGTCGGCGATCACCTTCTCGACCAGCGGATGCAGCTTGAAGTTGCTCGGGATCGTGGTGATGCGTTCGGCCAGGCGCTTGAACTCGGCGACGGGGATCGCGGTGTCGGCGGCGTCCGTCCACTTCTTGTTCAGGAACGGCGACCAGTCGACCGCGTACTTGCCCTTGAAGTTGGTCAGCACCGGGTCGCGCGTGAGCTTGCCGGCGTCCATCGCGGCGCGGAACTCCTTGACCATGTCGTCGGGGCCGGTCTCGCCGAGCACGCCCTGGGCGACCAGCTTGTCGCCGTACAGCTTGCGCGTGCCCGGATGCACGGCGATCTTCTTGTACATCAGCGGCTGCGTCAGGCTGGGCGTGTCCTGCTCGTTGTGGCCCAGCTTGCGGAAGCAGACGATGTCGACGACCACGTCCTTGTTGAACTGCTGGCGATAGTCGAGCGCGAGCTGCGTGCACAGCACGACCGCTTCCGGATCGTCGCCGTTGACGTGCAGCACCGGCGCCTCGATCATCTTGACGACGTCGGTGCAGTACAGCGTGGAGCGGGTGTCGCGCGGGTCGGAGGTGGTGAAGCCGATCTGGTTGTTGATGACCAGGTGCACCGTGCCGCCCGTGTAGTAGCCGCGCGTCTGCGCCAGCGCCAGCGTCTCCATCACGACGCCCTGGCCCGCGAAGGCCGCGTCGCCGTGGACGATGACCGGCAGCACCTGCAGGCCCTTGTGGTCGCCGCGACGATCCATGCGCGCCTTGACGGAGCCTTCGGCCACCGGGTTGACGATCTCGAGGTGCGACGGATTGAAGGCGAGCGACAGGTGCACCGGGCCGCCGGCCGTGGTGATGTCGCTGGAGAAGCCCTGGTGGTACTTGACGTCGCCCGAGGGCAGGTCTTCGGGCGCCGTGTGGTCGAACTCGGCGAACAGATCCTTGGGCATCTTGCCCAGCGTGTTCACGAGCACGTTGAGGCGACCGCGGTGGGCCATGCCGATGACGACTTCCTGCACGCCCTTGATGCCGGCGCGCTCGACGAGCTCGTCCATCGACACGATGAAGCTCTCGCTGCCCTCCAGCGAGAAACGCTTCTGGCCGACGAACTTGGTATGCAGGTAGCGCTCGAGGCCTTCGGCCGCGGTCAGGCGGTCGAGGATGTGCTTCTTTTGCTCGGCGTTGTAGGTGGGCTTGCTGCGGATCGCCTCGATGCGCTCCTGCCACCAGCGCTTCTCACCGGGGTCGGTGATGTGCATGTACTCGGCGCCAATGGTGCCGCAGTAGGTTTCGCGCAGCGCCTGCAGGATCTGGCGCAGCGTCATGTTCTCGTTGGTCGAGAAATACGTGTTCGACGCCGAGAACGTGATGTCCATGTCGGCTTCGGTCAGGTCGTAGAACGCCGGATCGAGCTCGGGGATGCGCGGACGCTCGGTGCGCTTGAGCGGATCGAGATCGGCCCAGCGCGAGCCGAGGAAGCGGTAGGCGGCGATCAGCGACTGGACGTGGACCTGCTTGCGCGCGATGGCGAGGTCGGTCGAGCTGGCCTTGACGGCGAAGGCATTGGCCTTGGCGCGTTGCGCGAACGACTCGATCACCGGCGCGTGAGGGACGTCGCGGGAGTCGGAGCCGTCGGCGGCGGGCACATGCTGGAGCGCGTCGAAATAGGCGCGCCACGTGTCCGGCACGGAGCCGGGGTTCTCGAGGTAGGTCTCGTACATCTCCTCCACGTAGGGCGCATTGCCGCCGAACAGGTAGGAGTTGGACCTGTTTTGTTCCATCATCTTTCGCTCACCTTTCACCCTGGTTTCCAGGGCTACGATGGGTTGATCAACCTTCCGCGGCCCGGCTCAGCCGGTTGGCGGATTGCAAACGCCTTGCTGCGGATCGGGGCCAGCAAGGGGACACAGAAGGACTGGGTACTCTTCAGACCGTGAATGTAGCACTTACCCTGAGATGCTGCCGGACCGGGTCTGCCACCGAAACGTGGACTTTCTCCGCCGATCCGACCGCGCGAGCGCTGTCACAGTTGCGGGATCCATGTCCCGCCAGGTCATCCGACTCCACCCCGCCGCCCCGGCCAAGCCGCCCGAAGCCGCGCCCTGCAACGGCTGCGGCGTCTGCTGCGCGGCCGAGCCCTGCCCGATCGGCGCGCTCGTCAGCGGGCGACGCACCGGCGCCTGCGCCGCGCTGTTGTGGAATTCGGACGCCGGGCTGTACCGCTGCGGCCTGGTCGGCGCGCCGCGCACCGTGTTGCCGTGGCTGCCCGCCATGCTCGCGCCCCTGCTGAGCAGGCTCGCGCGGCGCTGGATCTCGGCGGCCAGCGGCTGCGACAGCAGCCTGACGGTGGAAGCTGCGTAACCGCTTCGTCCTTGCGGGCCCGGCCGGGCAGCATCGCCATCCGCACTGTCCGTCGACGCCGCAGGAGCGCGATGCCGTACGCCAACGTCTGGGAACCCCGCGGGGTCTGCACGCAATTCTCGGGATTCGTGACCGCCGAGGAATACGTGCGCTCGGCCGAGGACATCTGCGCCGACCCACGCTTCGACGGGCTGCGTCTCGTGATCAAGGACCTGCTCGCGATCGACGGCCATTCGATCGATCCCGAAGCCGTCGAGCCGGTCGCCGCGATCCGCTACCGCGCGCTACACCAACCCGAACATCTACCTGAAGGCGCGAAGCGCGCTCAGGCGAGGGCGAGGCGCGCGCGCGCGGCGGCGTATTCGTCGGCCAGGCGTTGCACCAGCTGCGCGGTCGGCACGATCTCCTTGACCGCGCCGACGCCCTGCCCCGCGCCCCAGATGTCCTTCCACGCCTTCGCGTGCGCGTTGCCGAAGTCCATCTTGCTGGCGTCGCTCTGCGGCAGGTTCTCGGGGTCGAGGCCCGCGGCCGTGATCGAGCCGCGCAGGTAGTTGCCCAGCACGCCGGTGAACAGGTTCGAGTAGACGATGTCGTCGCTGGTCGACGCGACGATCATCCTCTTGTAGTCGTCGGAGGCGCGCGCCTCGTCGGTGGCGATGAAGGCCGAGCCGATGTAGCCGAAGTCGGCGCCCATCGCCTGCGCGGCCAGCACGCCGTCGCCGGTGGCGATGGCGCCCGACAGCGCGAGCGGGCCGTCGAACCAGTCGCGGATCTCCTGGATCAGCGCGATCGGATTCTTGACGCCCGCGTGGCCGCCGGCGCCGGTGGCCACCGCGATCAGGCCGTCGGCGCCCTTGTCGATCGCCTTGTGCGCGAACGCGTTGTTGATGATGTCGTGCAGCACGATGCCGCCCCACGAATGCACGGCGTCGTTGACGTCGGTGCGCGCGCCCAGCGACGTGATCACGATGGGCACCTTGTACTTCGCGCACACCTGCATGTCGTGCTCGAGCCGGTCGTTGCTCTTGTGCACGATCTGGTTGATCGCGAACGGCGCGGACGGCGCCTCGGGATGCGCCTTGTCGTACGCCGCGAGCGTCTGGGTGATCTCGGCGAGCCAGTCGTCGAGCAGTTCGGCCGGGCGTGCGTTGAGCGACGGCATCGCGCCGACGATGCCGGCCTGGCACTGGGCGATCACCAGCTTCGGGTTGCTGATGATGAACAGCGGCGAGCCGATGACGGGCAGGCGCAGCTTGCTCAATGCAGCAGGAAGGGGACGACGATTCATTTAAAAGGACTCCAGGGGCATGGCGAGACAGCCTTCGGCACCGTCGACGATCGAGTCGCGAACGCCTGGGGCCTTGCTGAGGATGTGGTCGCCGTAGAAGCGCGCGGTGGCGATCTTGGCGGTCATGAACGCGGCGTCGTCGCCGGCGGCAAGCTTGTCGACGGCGACGAGCAGCGCGCGTCCGAGCTGCCAGCCGCCGACGAGATTGCCGGCCAGCATCAGGTACGGCACCGAGCCGGCGAACGCGGCGTTGGGGCTCGTCTTCGAGTTGCCGGCGATGAAGCCGACGGCGTCGAGGAAGGCCAGGCGCGCGGCGGCGAGGCGCTTGCCGAAGGCCTTCGCGTCCGCATTGCTCGACGCGGCCAGCGCCTGCTCCGTCGCCTCGATGCGCGCGGCGATCCCCTTGGCGGCGGTGCCGCCGTCGCGCGCCGTCTTGCGGCCGACGAAGTCGTTGGCCTGGATCGCGGTCGTGCCTTCGTAGATCGTCAGGATCTTCGAGTCGCGCATGTACTGCGCCGCGCCGGTCTCCTCGATGAAGCCCATGCCGCCATGCACCTGCACGCCGAGGCTCGCCACCTCGATGCTCATCTCCGTGGAGTAGGCCTTGACCAGCGGCACCATGAATTCGTAGAACGCCTGGTTCTCGGCACGCACCGACGCGTCGGGATGCTCGTGCGCCGCGTCGAACGCGCTCGCGGCCACCAGCGCCATCGCGCGGCAGGCCTCGGTGTAGGCGCGCATCGTCATCAGCATGCGGCGCACGTCGGGGTGGTGGATGATGGTCGCGGCGGTGTTCATCGAGCCGTCGACCGGGCGCGACTGCACGCGGTCGCGCGCATAGGCCACCGCGTGCTGGTACGAGCGCTCGGCCACCGCGATGCCCTGCACGCCGACGCCGAAGCGGGCCGCGTTCATCATGATGAACATGTACTCGAGGCCGCGGTTCTCCTGGCCCACCAGCGTGCCGACCGCGCCGCCGCGGTCGCCGAACTGCAGCACGCAGGTCGGGCTCGCCTTGATGCCCATCTTGTGCTCGATGCTCACGCAGTGCGCGTCGTTGCGCGCGCCCAGCGAGCCATCGGCGTTGACCAGGAACTTGGGCACGATGAACAGCGAGATGCCCTTCACGCCCTCGGGCGCGCCCTGAACGCGCGCGAGCACGAGATGGACGATGTTCTCGGCCATGTCGTGTTCGCCCCAGGTGATGAAGATCTTGGTGCCGAACAGCTTGTACGTGCCGTCCGGTTGCGGCTCGGCGCGCGTGCGCACCAGCGACAGGTCGGAGCCGGCCTGCGGCTCGGTCAGGTTCATCGAGCCCGTCCACTTGCCCGAGAGCATGTTGGGCAGGAAGGTCTGCTTCTGCTCGTCGGAGCCCGCGGTCAGCAGCGCCTCGATCGCGCCGTCGGTCAGCAGCGGGCACAGCGCGAAGCTGACGTTGGCCGAGTTGATCATCTCGCCGCACGCCGCGCCGATCAGCTTGGGCAGGCCCTGGCCGCCGAAGTCGGTCGGATGCTGCAGGCCTTGCCAGCCGCCCTCGCCGAACTGCTTGAACGCCTCCTTGAAGCCGGGCGTGGCGATGACCTGGCCGTCCTTGAAATACGACGGGTTGCGGTCGCCCTCGACGTTGAGCGGCGCGACCACGTCCTCGTTGAACTTGGCGCATTCCTCGAGCACCGCCTGCGCGGTGTCGTAGCCGGCGTCCTCGAACGCGGGCAGCTTGGTCAGCTCGTCGATGCCGGCCAGCTCCTTCATCACGAAGAGCATGTCCTTGACGGGGGCGCGGTAGGTCATTTCAGTCTCCACTGGCAAAAAAAGGGGCGCCTCTGGCGAGCGCCCCTGGGGTCTTCCGCTGTCCGGCGCGCTTACAGCGCCTTGATCAGTTCCGGCACGGCCACGAACAGGTCGGCGACCAGGCCGTAGTCGGCCACCGAGAAGATCGGCGCTTCCTCGTCCTTGTTGATCGCGACGATCACCTTGGAGTCCTTCATGCCGGCCAGGTGCTGGATCGCGCCCGAGATGCCGCACGCGACGTACAGCTGCGGCGCGACGATCTTGCCGGTCTGGCCCACTTGCCAGTCGTTCGGGGCGTAGCCCGCGTCGACGGCGGCGCGCGAGGCGCCGAGCGCGGCGCCCAGCTTGTCGGCCAGCGGCGTCAGCACCTCGTTGAACTTCTCGCTGGAGCCCATCGCACGGCCGCCCGAGACGATGATCTTGGCGGCGGTCAGCTCGGGGCGATCGAGCTTGGCGATCTCCTTGCCGACGAACGCGCTCTTGCCGGAATCGGCGACGGCGGCGATGGTCTCGACGGCGGCCGAACCGCCCGTCGCGGCGGCGGGATCGAAGCCGGTGGTGCGCACGGTGGCGACCTTGACGGCCTGCGTGCACTGCACCGTGGCGATGGCGTTGCCGGCGTAGATCGGGCGCTCGAACGTGTCGGCGCTGATGACCTTGCTGATGTCGCTCAGCTGGCCGACGTCGAGCTTGGCCGCGACGCGCGGGGCGACGTTCTTGCCGTGGGCGGTGGCGGGAAAGAAGATGTGGCTGTAGCCGGCCGCGACGGCGAGCACCTGCGCGGCGACGTTCTCCGCGAGCTGTTCCGCGAGGGCCGGCGCATCGGCGTGCAGCACCTTGGCGACGCCCGCCACGGCGGCGGCCGCGGCCGCGACCGCACCGGCGTTCGAGCCAGCGACGAGCACGTGGACGTCGCCGCCGACCTGCGTCGCGGCGGTGATGGTGTTGAGCGTCGCGCCCTTGAGGGTCGCGTTGTCGTGTTCTGCGATGACGAGGGTGGTCATTTGATCGTGTCTCCGTACGAGGTCAGATGACCTTGGCTTCGTTCTTCAGCTTCGCAACGAGCGTCGCGACGTCCGGCACCTTCACGCCGGCACCGCGCTTGGGCGGCTCGCTGACCTTGAGCGTCTTGATGCGCGGTGCCACGTCCACGCCCAGCGCGTCCGGCTTGATCACTTCCAGCGGCTTCTTCTTGGCCTTCATGATGTTGGGCAGCGTGACGTAGCGTGGCTCGTTCAGGCGCAGGTCGGTCGTGACGATGGCCGGCAGCGTCAGCTTGAGCGTCTCGGAGCCGCCGTCGACTTCGCGCGACACGGTCACCGCGTCGGCGGTCAGCTCGACCTTGGAGGCGAACGTCGCTTGCGGCAGGTCGGCCAGCGCGGCCAGCATCTGGCCCGTCTGGTTGCAGTCGTCGTCGATGGCCTGCTTGCCCAGGATCACCAGGCCCGGCTGTTCCTTGTCGACCAGCGCCTTGAGCAGCTTGGCGACGGCCAGCGGCTGCAGTTCGACGTCGGTCTCGACCAGGATGGCGCGGTCGGCGCCGATGGCCATCGCGGTGCGCAGCGTTTCCTGGCACTGCGTGACGCCGCACGAGACGGCGATGATCTCGGTGACGACGCCCTTTTCCTTCAAGCGCACGGCCTCCTCGACGGCGATCTCGTCGAACGGGTTCATGCTCATCTTGACGTTGGCGATGTCGACGCCGGTGCCGTCCGACTTCACGCGAACCTTCACGTTGTAGTCGACGACGCGTTTCACGGGCACCAGAACCTTCATGACGCAGAACTCCTCAGCAATTGACGTTAACGTAAACGGAATACGGGTTGATTCTAGGGTCAGTCGCCCTGGCGGTCCGCGTCCGGATCGGATTATCCAAGAATAAAACGAACGATCGTGCTATTTTAGATCAAGCGCTCCAGGATTCCAATAGACTTGCCGGAAATGTCGCTTCAAGCCCATCCCATTCCCGTGTCTCCCGCCGCCATGCCGCAGCCCGTCCGCATCGGCATCTTCGACTCCGGCGTCGGCGGGCTCTCCGTGATGCAGGCCATCCGCGCCCGGCTGCCGCACGCCGAGCTGCTGTACGCCGCGGACACAGCCTACGCCCCTTACGGCGACCGCAGCGAGGATTTCCTCTGCGACCGCTCCGAGCGCATCGCGCGCTTCCTGCGCGACCAGGGCGCGCAGATGATCGTCGTCGCCTGCAACACCGCGACCGCCGCGGCCGTCGCGCGCCTGCGCGCCACGTGGACGACGTTGCCAGTGGTGGGCGTCGAGCCCGGCGTGAAGCCTGCGGTCGCCGTCAGCGCGGCGCACCGCATCGGCGTGCTCGCGACCACGCGCACGCTCGCGAGCGAGAAGTTCCGCCGCCTGGCCGAGGCCCACGCCGACGGCGCGACGCTGGTGCTGCAGCCCTGCCCCGGCCTGGCCGACGCCATCGAGGCCGCCGACGCCCGGGGCAGCGGCCTGGACGTGCTCGTCGAACGCTACTGCGCCCCGCTGCGCGACGCCGGCGTCGACGTCGCCGTGCTCGGCTGCACGCACTACGTCTTCGCGCGCGAACTGTTCGAGCGCGCGCTGCCCGGCGTGCAATTGATCGACACCGCCGAAGCCATCGCGCGCCAGACCGCCCGCTTCGCCGACGACCTGGTCGAACGCGGCGAGGCCGACGCGGACGTGTCGCCGGCGCCCGCGCTGCACGCCTGGAGCAGCGGCTCGCCGCACGTGCTCGCCAGCTTCGCGCAACGCTGGCTGGATCTGCGCGTGGACGTGCAGGACATGCACTGCTGACGATGGCGACGCTCTCCGCGAGCGCGCGTCCGTCGACGACGATGCGGCCCGTGCGCCATGCGCCGCTGGGCCGTTGTCTCTATTGCCTTTCCAGCGGCGTGCCGCTGACCGAGGAACACCTGATCCCGCGCGCGCTCGGCGGCCGCCTGACGCTGCCGGACGCCGTCTGCGAGCCGTGCCGGCGCGTCACCGGACGCCTCGAGCAGGCGACGCTGGATCGCGAGTTCCTGGTGCCGAAGACGCTGCTCGCCTTGAAGCGACGACGCGCGCGCGGCAAGGGGCCGAGTCGCCTGCCGGCCGTGCTGCTCGCCGGCGACGACGCGCCATCGATGCTCGCCGCGGATGCTTTCCCACGCAGCTTCTCGTTAGCTGCGTTCGAACCCGCCGGATTGCTGCGCGGCGTCGATCGCGCGAACGCGTCGCCTCGCGTCGACTTCGTCGATTGCCGGCTGAATCTGGGCACGCCGACGCGCCAGACGATCGCCGCAACGACGCCCTTGGTCGACGCGCACGCCTACGCGTACTCGCTCGCCAAGTGGGCCTATGCGCTCGCGGTGGCCGAGCGCGGGCCGGACTGCTGCGACACGCAGGCGATGCGCGACCTGCTGCTGGGCCAGCGACACGACGCCCTCGCCTTCGTCGGCACGCCGTCGCCGCGCGCGCCCGCGTCGGGCGAGTGGCTGCACGACTACGCCGTCCAGGAAAGCGGCCCGTGGCTGACAGTCGAGCTGTCGCTCTTCGCATCGGCGGGGATGTCGCCTTGCGAGGTCGTCGTCGGGCGATTGCCCGAACCCTAGCCCTGGACTCGGCCGCGCGGGCACCGCGCGGCGCCCCACATTCGCAATGCCCCCCGGGCACGCACGGTCCGGCAAAGTGGACGGATCGCATCGCGGCGCGGCGCAACGAGACCATGTACTTCGAGATTCCAGGTTCCAACGTGCGCGTGCTCGGCGCGCTGCACATGGTGCCGGCCGGTACGCTGGCCGCTCCGCCCCGGGCGCTGCACGCCTATGACTGGTGCGAGGCGCTCGTGCACGAGCATTCGAACGACGACGCCGCCTGGATGACGCGCGCCGACCGACCGCTCAGCAGCGTGCTCGGCAACGAGACCTGGCGCGCGATCGAGGCCGCGATCGCCAACGATCGGCGGCGCGCGATCCTCGACGGGCTTCGCCCGTGGGCCGCCGCGATGTGGGAGGCCGGCGTCGCGCGCCGCAATCGGGCCTGAGGCTGCAGCCGCTCCTGGCGACCAGCCCGCGGACGCTCGTGACGGTCGGCGCCCTGCACCTTTGCGGGCCCGGCAGCCTCGAGGCCTGCCTGGGCGCGAGCTTCCGGCGCGTGCCGGAGCGGGATTGAACATCGCGCTACCGGACGAAGACCTGCGGCGCGACGAGCGACCCCAACGCACTGCTACTGCGCCGCCGTCCCCGACACCTCGACGTCGACGCGGCGGTCCGGTTGCAGGCAGGCGATCAGCTTCGGGCTCGGCCGGGTGCCGCTGCAATCCTCAGGCTTGGTCACCGGTTGCGACTCGCTCATGCCGACGGCCGAGATCCGCCCGGCGTCGACACCGCCTGCCGAGACCAGGTAGCTCTTGACGGCCTCGGCGCGGCGCTCCGACAGCTTCTGGTTGTAGGCCTGCGAGCCCAGGCGGTCGGTGTGGCCTTCGACGGTGATCGCGTCGAAATGCGTGCCGCCGAGTTCATGCGCGAACTGGTCCAGCGCCACCTTGCCTTGCGGGCGGATCTCCGAGCGGTCGAAGGCGAACAGCGTGTCGGCCGAGAAGCTCACGCGGCGCGGAATAGGCGGCGGCGCCGGCACAGGCGGCGGAGGCGGCGCAGCAGCGACCACGACGGGGGCCGGCACGGGCGGCGGCGGCGCGTCGTAGACGGTCGCCACCATCGGGCGCGGCGCAGGCTCGCGCCCGAACGCGTAGACCAGGCCGACCGAATACATGTTGATGTCGCCGTGGTTGCCCACCGCGTCGTTGACGCGATAGCGCTCCGCCTCGCCGCGCAGCATCAGGCTGGGGGTGAATGCGTATTGCAGGCCGGCGCCGAACTTCACGTTGGTCTCCGACTTCGACGGATTCGGCGTCAGCACCACCACGCCGCCGCTGCCGCTGAACGAGTCGCGCGCGCTGGCGTGCTGCGCGCCGACGCGGGCGATCGCCGAGAAGCGCTCGGACAGCGGCAAGGTGCCCACGAGGTCGAGGTTGATGCCCTGCAGCTTGATGCGGCCGTCCAGCGTGCCGGCCGGCACGGTGGTCGACGTGAAGCCGAAGTGGCCGAGGTTGAAATAGCCGGCCTCGATGCCGAGGTAGCGATCGAGCTGGTAGCCGGCGAACGCCTTCCCGGCCAGCGCCTTGTCGTCGTTCGACATGGCCGAGGTCGCCAGCCCCTGCGACTGCAGGTTGGCAGTGATGCGCGCGTCATCGATCTTCGAGCGCGACTGCCCGATCGAGGCGCCGCCATAGAAGTATCCGGCATCCGGCTCGGCGAATGCCGGCGCGGCAGCCAGGGAGGCGAGGCCGGCCAGGCCGGCAAGGCGCATGAGGGCGATGGAATGCATGATGTTCTTTCTGACGAATCGGGGGCGCGGGCGGCGTTGTGGCGAGGCGGCGCGCATCACGGCGCGACGATCGTCGTGTTGACCAGCGTCACCGAGGCCGTCAGGCCGATCGCGCGGCCGACCAGCGTCGTCTGGATCGTCTGGCCCGCCGTCGAGACCGTCACGCCCGCGGGCGCGATGATCGTGCCCACCATCAGGCTGCCGGTCTCGATGCGAGCCGCGCTGCCCACCTGCCAGTAGACGTTGCGCGCGCTGGCGCCGTTGATCAGCAGCACGTGGCGCGGGGTGGCGGGCAGGCCCACCGTCAACGCCGCGGCGCTCTGGAACACCCAGGTGGCGTTGGCGTCGCCTTGCGCATCGAGCGTCAGGTCGCCGGTGGTGATGTCGAACGTGCCGAGGGCCGAGGTGTAGGTGCCCGGCAGCAGCGTGATGCCGCCAAGCTGGCCGGCGCCCGGGTCGCTGCCCGGAGGCATCGCGGCCAGGTTGTCGTAGGCGGTCTGCGCGTCGGCACGGGCCTGCGTCGCGATCGTCATCGTCGCCGGCGTGCCCGGTGCCGGCGGCGCGCAGTCGATCGCGCCGTTGACCGCGCCGACGTTGAGCGGAGTCTGCGTGTAGACGTGGAGCGCGTCGTGGAATCCGGTGATCAGCGTGCAAGCGGCGGTCGAGCCGAGATCGCCGTTGACGACCGTGTTGATGCCCTGGTTGGTCACCCCCGCGGCGCCGCCGAAGGCTCCGAAGGTGGCGGCGCTTCCGAGCGCGACGCCGGCCGTGCACGCCTGTGCGCCCGTGTTGAAGCCCCACACCTTGTTGGCCGCCAGCGCGTTGCCGGCGAGGTCTGTCACCGCGGTCGTGACCGTGACGACGAAGGCCGTGTTCGGCGCGAAGCCGGCCGGCGCGCTCGGCACGAAGGTGGCGAGCATCGCGACGGTGTCGTAGCTGACGGTGCCCGCGACGGCGAGGCCGCCCGCGGTCACGACGAACGAGGACGCCGTGATCGTCGTCGGGTCCATGGCCTCGCTGAACGTGGCGGTCACCGTCTTGGTCAGGCAGTTGCCGGTGCTGCCATCGAGCGGGCTAATGGCGGCGACGGTCGGCGCGGTGGTGTCCGTCGTCGTGGCCGTCGTGAAGGTCCAGACGTAGTCGCTGGCGGCCGGCAGGGCCGCGGAGTTGCCCGCCAAGCCGTTGCCTGCCAGGTCGGTCGCCGCGGCGGTGATCCGGGCGGTGAAGACGTCACCGCCGGCCAGCGGCATCGTGGCGGGCGTGAAGGTCGCCGTGTTCGACGTCGCCGTATAGACCACGGTGCCCGGTACCGGTATACCCAGCGTTGTATCGGTGACCTGGAAGGTGGCGGCGCTGACCGACGACGCGGCCATCGCCTCGCTGAAGGCGGCGGTGATGCGGGTGTTGGTCGGAACGGCCGACGCGGCGTTGGCCGGCAACGTCGCAATGACCGTCGGGCGCGTGACGTCGGCCGATGCCGCGGTGACGAACGTCCACGTGAATGGCGCCGCCAGCGCGATGCCGCTGGTGTCCGTCGCGGTCACCGCGATCGTCGCCTGGCAGGTCGCGCCGGCGGGCAGCGCGGACGCGGGCGTCAGCGTGGCGGTCTGGCTGGGCGCGTCGTAGCTCACCGTCGCCGTCACGGCGGCGGGGCAGGCCAGCGAGAAGCCCGAGGTCACCGTCGCCGCGGTCATCGGCTGGCTGAAGGTGGCGCTGACGTCGGTGCTGGTGGTGACGCCGGTCACCGCCGGCGAGCTCGCGGCGGGCGACGTCGAGGCGACGGTGGGCTGGGTGCCGACGCCCGGAGCGCCGAGGATCGGATCCATGCCGCTGCCGCAAGCAGCGAGCAGCAGGGTCAACAGCGCGGCGGTCCAGCCGCGCGGTGAGCCCAGGGAGCGGGAAAGGTGGGTCATGGCAGTGTGCGCCTTGCTGTTCTGGCCGACGCGAGCGAGCGCATCGAGGAGTCCCGACGATAGGGACGGAGCGGGTGTGCCTGGTAACGAAGGGAAGTGGCACCTGCGCAAATGAACCGAGAACGGCGCGTCTGTCGATACCGCAACTCGAACGCTGGCCGCGCCGACGTTGCTGGTTTGTCTCCGATGTCATGTACCGCAATAAGCGTGCCGCCGATCCGGAGCGGTGGCTTTCAGCCCGCTTGCCCGGTGGCAGCGCCGGAAAGGGTTGCTTCATACACCTGGCGGATTGCCGAAAGCGGTAACGATCGCGTCGCCGGTCGGTAAAGCTAACGCAGCGGTGCGATCTACCAGCGCACCGGCAAGGCCATGCAGGGGTCGCCTCGGCATGGCCCGAGCCAATGGACGCGCTAGGCGCGCATCGAGACACCGTCGTCTACCGCACAGACACGATGAGCTGCCGGGGGCCTACTGGTCCTCGACGCGTGCCGCGTCGACAGACAAGGCGGGACGCCATGCAAGCCGAGACCTATGAGACCTTCACGCGGGAAGACGCCGCGCCGTGCAGAGTGCTCGTGATAGGCGCCTCCTCTACCGAGGGCGGCAACCCAAACAGCGCGGTCTACTTCATTGAAGAGCCGCGTGAGCAACTTCTTCCGGACATCGAGAACCAAGGCTGGTACATCGCCGAGCGGTCAAGGCTACGGTACCAACGTGGCCCGATCGGTGACCCGAAAGCCGCGGATTCCTGATCTGGCCAAGGCCAGGCGCTACCCACTGTCGAAAAGAGCCCGGCGCAATGCCGGGCCAAGACCGGTGATTTAGGAGCCCGAAAGAGCGTCATCGGCCCACAGACTGTGCGCCTCGGCGCATCGGAGTTCTGTACGGTGTCGCACAGACGGGCCGCGATGCGCACGCGCATCCTTCGATATGCCCCACGCCCTCACGGATGACCAATTGAGCGCGCTCCGACTCGTGCGAGGCGATAGCTTGCCACCCGGCCCGCCGGCCAGGCCCCAGACACGAACCCAAGACCGAAATCTGCTGATGGTTCTGCGGCTCATTGAGCTACGCGGCGCCTCGTACCGGCTGACCGCTCGCGGGGCTGAGTACCTTGAGCGAGCCGATCTTGAAGGCCTTGCACACGCCACTGAGCAACGCCAAAGCTTCGCCTAGGCGCCCCCTGTTCCGGCCTCTCGAGCCGGCGCCGCGGCCCTCGCTGCCTGAGGTTCGGCTCACTCCAGCCGCAGCAGAGCGCTGATCCAGCGGGTCCGCGCGGCGCCATCAGCGCGCCGGTCACCGTGCGCTTCCATTGCACCGCGGGAGTCGTGCTCCAACTATCGGACTTCGCCTCGAGCGCGTGGTATTCGAGTGCGACGGCTTCGAAGGTCGCGGCCGCCGACACGGCCTCCCTCGTAAACCGTCGCATTTCTGACCTCATGCGAACCTGTGCGACATCGAAGATGGTGCCCCGGGGCGGACTCGAACCGCCATGCCCGTGAAGGCGCGGGATTTTAAGTCCCGAGTGTCTGACCAATTTCACCACCGGGGCGCCCGCGCATTGTCGCAGCAGGCGGCCCCGGCCCTGGTACGCCGCTTGCCATGCCAGCTCGACGTTTGGCCCAGGGAGCAGGCGATGGATTGGCATTGCATCAACTTCACGCGAGGCGGCTCGCAGGAGACGCAGGCCGCGGACCTCGTGCTGGCGCTCGAGGACGCCTATGACAGCGCGGGCGAGCCCGCGGCGGCCGAGGTGTTCCTGTCGCGCGGCGCCGTCGGCGACTACGCGTTCTACCTGTCGCCGGAAGCGGCCAGCATGGCGCCGGGCGTGCTGCAACGTTTCCATGCGGTGATGTGCGATCCGCCGGCCGACCTGCATCGCTGCACGCCGATGCGGCTCTGAAACGAGCCCGCGGCATGCGCGAGAATCACGCGCATGCCTTTCACCGACACCCATCTCGACATCTTCGCCGCCTGGAGCCGCGGCTGGGCCATCACCCGCGAGGTACCTCCCCCGGTCCCGTATGCCGACGGACTGCGCATCGAGGTCGGCCTGCCGCGCCAGGCGCGCCGCTACGTCTTCCCGCACGCCTCGCAGGCCCTGCACGAGCTCGGCGAGACCGTCGCGCAGCCCTGGGTCTTCCTCAAGGCCTGCGCGACGAGCGACGAGCTGCGCGCGCTGCTGCCCGCGCGGTGGGAGATGCAGGACGAGCACTACCTGATGACCTGCGGCGACGACGACTTCGCCGGCGGCGGCGCCGTTGCACCGGGCTACGCGCTGCACGTCGAGGACGGTGCCGCCCTGACGCGGCGCGCGCACGTGGAAGTTCTTGCGGAGGACGGCAGCCTCGCGGCCTCCGGCCACGTCGCGCTCGACGAGCGCTTCGCGATCTACGACCGCATCGTCACCGACCCGGCGCACCAGCGGCGCGGGCTCGGGCGCGCGGTCATGCACGCGCTGCAGGCGCTCGCGCGCGCGCACGGACGCCACGCGAACGTGCTGGTGGCCACGACCGAAGGGCGCGCGCTCTACGAATCGCTGGGCTGGCGCCTGCACGCGCCGTGGGCGACGGCCGTCATCCCGGGCCCGGACGACGCGGCCTGATCAGCGCAGCAGCGCGATGCACACCGGCACGCTGGCCAGCGAGAGCATCGTCGTGACGAACATGATGCGCGACGCGCGCGCCACGTCGCGACCGTAGAACTCGGCCAGCATGAACGGGCCGGTGCCGGTGGGCAGCGCGTTCAACAGCACGGCGGTGATCGCCCAGACCGGCGGCAGCGCGAACACCTTGATCGCCAGCAGCGCGCAGGTCGCGGGCAGCACGACCAGCTTGGCGACGACGATGGGCGCCAACGGCGCGGCCGCGCCGCCGTCGGGCGCGGGCTGCGCGAGCAGCGCGCCGATCGACACCAGCGCGCACGGCCCGGCGGCGCCGGACAGCAGCTCCAGCAGCCGATGCGCCGCCTGCGGCATCGTCCAGCCGCTGGCCGACCACAGTCCGCCCAGCACGGTGGCCACGACCAGCGGATTGCGCGCCACCGCGCGCGCCGCTTTCGCGATCGATGCGATGGGCCGCGTGTGCGAGCCCGCGCCGAGCTCGAGCATCACGATGCCCACCGCGAACAGCAGCACGGCAGTCAGCAAGGTGGCGATCGTGGCCGGGATCAGCGCTTCCTTGCCGAGCAGCAGCACGCTCAGCGGAATGCCGATGAAGCCCGAGTTGGCATACGTCGCACCGAAGCAGTCGAGGCAGCGGTCGGCGAACGGCTGCGCCTTCGGCAGCCACCAGAACGTGAGAACGAAGGTGGCCACCATCGCGCCCGCATACGCGATCACGAACTGCGGTTGCCACAACTGCTGCCACGACGCGCCGGCGATGGCCTCGAACAGCAGCGACGGCAGCGCGAGCCAGACGACGAACGCGGTGAGCTCGCGCGCCGCGGCCGCCCCCAGCAGGCTGCGGCGCCGGAGAAACCAGCCCAGGAGGATCAGCGCGAGAAGCGGGAAGAAGCTGTCGACGATGGCGGTCATTGAAGGCGGGCGGTCGGCGCCGACGCGTCCACGGGCCGGCGCCGTCGATTCCACCACAGGCCGCCCGTCGCGAGGGCGCGCGCGGCCTCGCGAGTCACGGCGCGCGCTCCACAGTGTGAACAGCGGCGCGGGCGTCAGGCCGCCAGCGGCTGCTCCGAGTCGTTGGCCGCGGCAGCAGGCTCGAGTGTTAACGGCAAGACCGGCATGGGCGGGTCGGCCCGGCGCGCCCGCAGGCGGCGGACCAGCCAGGCAGACACCACCCACAGCTGCAGCAGACCGAAGACGCCCAGGCACAGCAGCAACCAGACCGCCCAGTCGCCGGCCCTGCCGCCGCCGGTGCCGGTCGACACGCTGTCGCCCAGCAGGTGCCGCGCCTTGACGATGTCGGTGGCCAGCGTCGCGACGGCCGAGGCGTCGACCTGGTCCTTCGAGATCTCGAGCAGGTAGTCGGCGCTCAGCGTGCGGTCATGCACGCGCAGCGACTTGCTGAGCCTGAACGCGTCGTTGGCGACGGTACGGTCGAACTTGCGGTCGGGCCAGGCCTGCGGAAGTTGCACGCTGACCTCCTCGCGCACCGACTGCGGGCCGTGCAGCGACAGCGGCATCGTGCGGATCGGCTCGTCGGGCGCGCGCAGCTCGTTGTCTATCTCCGGCACGTGCAGCGCGGCCTGGCGCTCGCCCTTGCCATCCGCCGGCCAGAAGTTCTTGACGGCGTAGTGCTCGGTGACGACGACCGTGTTGGCCTGCGTGTCGTCGGCGACGTCGAACGGCGCCGCCACCTGGATGCCAGGATAGCTGCCGGCGTAGAAATTGAGATAGCGGCGCTGCAGGTCGCCGCGCTCGCCGTCGCCCAAGTCGTCGCGCATCATGTCGGCCGAGAAGCCGCGATAGGTGGTGCGCACGTCGAGCCGCACCGGCTGGTCGAAACCCGCGCGGCTGTCGACGTCGATGCGCACCTCGCGCGCATGGGCGGCGATGGTGTTGGCACGCATCGTCGTCAGCGCGGTGCTGCGGCCGTCGAGCACCAAGGCGCGCGCGTAGTCCGGCTGCGACACGCTGGCCAGCGTGCCCTGCTGCGGCGACCGCGTCGGGTCGAGCCAGTAGTCGACGCCGTTGAAGTGCACGCGCGTGATCGCGTGGTCGAACGAGCCCGCGTTGGGCAGGTCGTGGGCGATGTCGTCGCGGCGCTCGGTGTTGACCAGCGCGGGGCTGGCGTCGAGGCCGAGCGCGCGCAGCATCGTCACCATCAGCAGCGCCTTCTCCTTGCAGTCGCCCCAGCGGCGCGCGTAGACGACATCGGGTGCGCTCGGCGCGTGCGTGCCGGCGCCGATCTCGACGCCCAGATAGCGCACCTGCTGTTGCACCAGGCGCAGCACCGCGACGATGCGCGCGCCGCCGTCGGGCGACTGCCGCGCGATGCCGTCGACGGCCGCCTGCAACGCAGGGCTCAGGTGCGCGGGCGCCTGGTACAGCCGCTCGGCCCAGCGCGCGACATCGCCCCAGGACGCGAAGTCCGACCACTCGATCCACGGATACGGGTTGTAGTTGCCCGGCACGGACGCCTCGACGTGCAGCCCCGGCACATCGTGCGCGTCCCACACGCGCTCGTCGAAGCCGTCGGCCTGCGCGACGACCTGCGGCGCCGCCGCGCCGGTCAGCTGTGCCACGCGCAGGTTCAGGCTGGAAGCGCTCGACAGGCGCCGATGCAGGCGCGCGACGGGCACCTGCCACTGCATGTCGAAGTCGCCCGCGTGGTGGCCCTGGAACACCGGGTTCATGCCGCTGCGGGTATAGGCGAATTCGACGATGTCGCCGACGCGGATGTCGGGCAGGTCCAGCACGACCGACTTGCGGCCGTCGTAGACGCGCGACTCGAGATCGCGTTCGCGCTGCAGCACCTTGACCTGCACGTCGTGCAGGCGCGAGACGCGCTGGCCGTCGCGGATCACGTCCAGCTGCGAGATGACCAGCGACTCCCAGCTCGGGTCGACCTCGATCTCGCGATGGCTCAGGTCGTCGATGCCCTTGTCGGTGACGGCCTCGCTGACCACGTGATGGAAGCGGGCGCGCGAGTTGGCGGCCAGGCGCACCTGGTCGTCGATCAGGTCGTAGCGCGCGCCGTAGGCGACGTTGGCGGCGTCCGCCTGCGGATGCGCGGCGGAGTCGAACGGCACCGGCCTGACCCAGGCGGGCGCCGTGCCGATGCGGTAGTCCGCCGCGGTGGCCGTCGCCGCGGCCAGCATCCCTGCGACGGCCAGCGCCACTCGGGCGGCGCGGACGCGCTTGCCTGCAATCATCGTTCTCCCTCCGAGATCCATTTCGCGCCCGTTGGACGGGCGTCGTGCGACGTCGAGATTGTCGCCGCGGGGCCTTCGAAGACGAATGAGGGCGCGCCCGTCCCCAAAAAGGGTGGGCGCGCCGCAGGGGTCGCGGGCGTCAGGCGGTCGCGGGATCGCTCAGGCGCGGCTTGCCGTTCTCGAGGCGGCCGGCGAGGCGGCGCAGGAAGGCCGCGCTCGAATCACACGTGACCGACAGGTCGTACCAGCCGTAGGTCTCGTCGACCGACCAGCTGTCCTCGATCGTCTCGCCCGGCGACAGGCGATAGTGGCGCGCCGGCTGCTTCGAGTAGGCGTTGGCCGCCAGCGTGAGCCTGACGGTCGTCTCGCCGCCGTTGGACAGCCTCAGCCGCACGCAGTCCTCGCCGAAGCCGCCGTGCTCGGCGCGCACTTCCGGCGCGATGGACGAGCGGGCCGCGGCGGCCGCGGCGTCGCCCGCGAAGTGGCGGTAGAACGCGCCGGGGCCGGTGACGACGAAGTCGTAGAGGCCGTTGGCCGTCACGGTGGTCCAGCTGTCGTCCAGCTTCTTGCCCGATTCGACGGTGTACGTACGCGGCGCGTCGGCACTGCCGGCCACGGCGACGCGGAAGACGGCACCCGCATCGCCGCGATTGGCAAAGGTCAACCCGAACGTGCGGTGCGTCGAGTCGATCTTGCCGTGCGCGGCGAGGTTGTACGGCAGCGCGCGCGACCACTTCAGGCCCGACTCCTGCCTGGGCATCGTCTGCACCGTCGGCGGCGTCGGCACGTAGCTGTCATGGCGATTGGCGTCCGGCGGCGCGTAGCCGGCGGTGCTGGGCAGCGCCGGCACCGCGTCGTTCGGGCTCGCGAAGTTGAAGGCCGAGACCAGGTCGCCGCAGACCGCGCGGCGCCACGGCGTGATGTTGTGCTCCTGGCCTGCCGCGTTGCCCACGCCGAAGCGCCGCTCGATGAAGCGGATCAGCGAGGTGTGGTCGAACACCTCCGAGCAGACCCAGCCGCCGCGCGTCCACGGCGACACCACGATCATCGGCACGCGCTGGCCGAGGCCGTACGGGCCGGCGGGGTACGTCGCGTTGCCGGCGAAGAAGTCGTTGGTCAGCGGCACCGTCGACAGGCCTTGCGTCGGCGTCGGCGGGACCACGTGGTCGAAGAAGCCGTCGTTCTCGTCGTAGGTGATGAACAGCGCCGTCTGCGCCCACAGCTTCTCGTTGGAGGTGAGGATCTCCAGCACCTGCGACGTATACCAGGCACCGTAGTTCGGCGCCCAGTTGGGATGCTCGCAGAAGGCTTCCGGCGCGACGATCCACGACACCTGCGGCAGCGTGCCGCTGGCGACGTCGGCCTTGAGGATGTCGAAGAAGGTCTGCGTCGGATCGGCCAGCACGTTGGTGCCGGTGAGCGCGCCCTCGTACAGCGGCGAGCCGGGCAGCGCGTTCTGGTACTGGTGGAAGTACAGCAGCGAATTGTCGCCGTAGTTGCCGATGTAGGGGTTGTCGGTCCAGCCCCAGTAGCCCGCGGCGTTCAGGCCGGTGCCGACGTCCTGGTAGATCTTCCATGTCACGCCCGCGGCCTGCAGCAGCTCGGGATAGGTCGACCAGCCATAGCCGGCCTCCGCGTTGTCGATCACCGGGCCGCCGCCGGAGCCGTCGTTGCCGACCCAGCCCGTCCACATGTGATAGCGGTTCGGGTCGGTCGGGCCGAGCAGCGAGCAGTGGTAGGCGTCGCACAGCGTGAAGGCGTCGGCGAGCGCGTAGTGGAACGGGATGTCGTTGCGCGTGAAGTAGGCCATCGTGTTCGTGCCCTTGGCCGCGACCCACTGGTCGTAGCGGCCGCCGTTCCACGCCTGATGCGTGGTCGTCCAGTCATGCGGCGTGCCCTCGAGGAACTGCAGGCCGAGGTTGGGCGCGGTCGGGTGGAACGGCAGCAGCTCGCCGCCGTTGTTCGGCTGGTGCCACACCGTCTTGCCGCTGGGCAGCGCCGCCGGACGCGGATCGCCGAAGCCGCGCACGCCCTTCATCGAGCCGAAGTAGTGGTCGAACGAGCGGTTCTCCTGCATCAGGATCACGATGTGCTTGACGTCCTTCAACGTGCCCGTCTCGCGGTTGGCGGGAATGGCCAGGGCCTTCTGGATGAGGCCGGGGACGCCGTTGGCGCCGACGGCGCCGGCTGCGGTGGCGAGGCGAAGAAAATCGCGACGGTTCGAATTTGTCGTCATGGGGGGTTTTGCTCCTGAAGCGTTGAGGCGCGCGTGAATCACGCCTGCGGTCGCAGCATCAACGCCATGACCGCTTCACCGCGCCGCCGCCGAGGCTAGGAAGCGGCAATGTCAACGTAGTGACATGCCACCCTGCCCCAGGGTGTTCTTGCGCGAACCTGACCGTGGTGTCGCGGAGCATGGAGTCGACACGCCTTCGTCATGTGCGGCGCCGATGATCGCCGGCGGTCGACAGCAGCGTGGCATCCCGCCCGCGCCATCCACTTCCAAAGACAAAAAGCAGGAGCCAGACAGCCATGAAGAAACTCATCCTTGCCACGTGCATCGCCGCCTCTCTCGCGGCCGGCAGCGCCCAGGCGACCCAGGGCCGCGTGCCCGATGGCGTGCCGACGCTCGACCACGTGTTCGTGATCATGATGGAGAACCACGCGTACGGGCAGGTCGCCGGCAACCCGCAGGCACCGTTCATCAACTCGATGATGGCCAAGGCCAACGTCGCGAAGAACTACTTCGCGATCGCGCATCCGAGCTCGACCAACTACCTCGAGGTGGTCGGCGGCTCGAACTTCAACAACCTGTCCGACCAGTACCCCGACTGGCACAACGCGGCCTGCATCCCGAACATCTCGTCGGGCAAGGCGACCAACACCGACAACCCGAGCACGGGCCTCGTCTGCCCGATCTACGGCAGCCGCGGCACCGACGCGCCCACGCCCGCGCTCGACCTGACGATGAACGAGACGTCGGCCCCGCCGCTGGCCAACCTCGACGGCAAGCTGTCGATCCCCGCGAGCAACAACATCGACGGCATCACGATCGCCGACCAGCTGGTGCGCGCCGGCAAGAGCTGGAAGAGCTACCAGGAAGGCCTGCCCGAGATCGGCGCCGACGGCGTCAACGTCAGCGACGGCTTCTACTCCGCCGGCGGCAACAACGCCGCGGGCGTCAACGTGACGTCCGACTTCGCGGCGCTGTCGACGGCGGGCAATCCGGTGTCGGCCTCGAACATCGTGTACCTGTACGCGGTCAAGCACGACCCCTTCGCGTACTTCAAGTCGGTGCAGGAAGGCAACGATCCCGAGCTGAGCCTGCGCCGCATCGTCTCCTTCGAGGGCCAGCACGGCCTGTACGCCGACCTGAAGGCCGGCACGGTGCCGAACTTCTCGTTCATCGCGCCGAACCAGTGCAACGACATGCACGGCCGCGGCAACGGCACCGCCTTCTGCAACTACGACGCCGACGACAACGGCACGCAGACCGGCCTGAACCCGTCGCTGATCCTGCAGGGCGACCTGGCGCTGCAGCGCATCGTCACCGCCATCAAGGCCTCCAAGGTGTGGGCGGAACGCAAGAGCGCGATCGTCGTGCTGTGGGACGAGAACGACTACAGCACGCAGACGTCGAACCAGGTCGTGACGATCGTCGACACGAACTACGGCCAGCACCGCGTCTCGAGCACGAAGTACTACAACCACTACTCGCTGACCAAGACGCTCGAGGCCGCCTTCAACCTGCCGTGCCTGAACCACGCCTGCGACGCCAACGTCGATGTGATGGCCGACCTGTTCAAGCAGTGAGGCTGCTCGGCAGACGCTCCGCGGGGCCGCGCGCTCGATGAGCCGCGCGCGCCACGCGCTCGCACTGGCCCTGTTCGCCGCGTCCGCGCAAGCGGTCGCGGCGAACGTCGTCGAGCCGCCCGCCTTCGATCCCCGCAGCACCGACGCCGCGCCCTGCGGCGTCGGCGTGCCGCCGCCCGGCCACGAGATGCCGGAGCTGCGCCCGCCGCCGGCCGGCGCCACGTTGACGGTGCGCCAGGACGGCGGCCGGCTGTGCTACGTGGCCGACGGCCTCGCGGACGCGCCGGTCATCCGCGCGCGCCAGGGCGACGCGCTGACGCTGACCCTGCGCAACGAGATCATCGACCCCGCGCAGATCGAGAGCGCGATGGTGCCCGGCACGCTCAAGACCGCGAACGCGCCGGTGCCCGCGACCTCGGGCTTCTACCAGGTCGTGCCCGGCATGCACCACGTGGCCACCGGCGCGACCAACCTGCACGTGCACGGCTTCGCGGTGCCGCCGGTCGCGCCGCAGGACGACGTGCTCGCCGTCTGCACCGATCCCGCGGTCGGCCCGGCCGCCTGCGGACAGCGCGCGTTCACCTACCGCTACCGGATCCCCGCGACGATGCCCGAGGGCCTGTACTGGTACCACCCGCACGTGCACGGCGAGGTGCAGGCGCAGATGCTGATGGGGCTGACTGGCGCCATCGTCGTCGAGGGGCCCGAGCACGACGCGCGCCGCGCCGCGGGCATCGTCGAGCGGGTGCTGGTCGTGCGGCAGACGCAGGACCAGGACGCCGGCAAGACACCCGACGCCTCGATGACCTCGGCGCTCGCCGGCGAGCCCGCGTCGTCGCATCCGGCCATCGGCAACGCGATCGATACCGCGCACGAGCTGCTGTGCACGTCCAACGCGGGCATCGACCAGATCAGCCTCAACGGCACGCCCGTCCCGATCGGCGACGTGCCCGACACGGCATTGGCGAAATACGAGATCGCTGCCGGCACGCAGCAGTTCTGGCAACTGCTCAACGCCGCGACCGACGCGTTCCTCAGCCTCTCGGTCGAGGACGAGCAAGGCCACGCGCTGCCGCTGGAGATCGCCGCGCGCGACGGCAGTCCGCTGACGGACGACGCGGGTCGCCGGCTGCATCCGGCGCCGACCACGGCCGCGCAGTCCGTGCCGCCGGGCGGGCGCATCGAGTTCTTCGTCGCCGCGCCGCCGCCCGGCGTCAAGGCCTACCTGGTGACGCATGCGATCGACACCGGCTGCGCGGGCGACCGGCTGCCCGAGCGGCGGCTGGCGGTCGTCGTCGCGAGCGGCGCCGCGAACGCGGCCGCGCCGGCGCCGCACGTCGACGCCGCTGCGCGGCCGAACCTGTTCGCCGGCGTGCTCTCGCGCAAGATCGACCGCCGGCGCGTGATCGCGCTGGCCGAGTACCCGCGACCCGGCACCGACGACCAGACGGACTTCTACATCTTCGAACGCAAGCCCGGCGCGGTGCTGCACACCTACATGATGGGCGACGCACCGGCCATCACGGTCAAGGCCGGCACGACCGAGGAATGGGTCATCGAGAACTGGACCAACGAGCTGCACACCTTCCACATCCACCAGCTGCACTTCCGCGTGCTCGATGTCGACGGGCAGCCGTCGAGCGCGCCCGAGTTGCTGGACGTCGTCGAAGTCCCCTATGCAACCGCCACCGGCTACCGCAGCAAGGAAGGCCCGGTGCGACCGGGGCGCGTACGCATCCGCATGACGTTCCCGGGCGAGCTTGCGGGCGACATCCCGTTCCATTGCCACCTGGTCGACCACGAGGACAACGGCATGATGGCGGTGCTGCGGATCGTGAAGCCGGCCGCGTCGTCCCGGCCCCTCGCACGCACGGCCGGCGCGAAGGCGATGCGTCCGTCCGCCGATATCGCCGTCGCCGGCAACCTGCCCCGCAGCTGGCGCGACCCCAGCCTGCCCGCTGCCCTTCAGGAGTCCGTATGCCGCGCCAAGCCCCATTCGTCCTCGTCGCGCTGATCGCTGCGCTGTCCGCCACCACCGCCTCGGCCTGGGGCCCGGACGGCCACCACACCGTCGGCGCGCTGGCGGACCGGCTCATCGCCGGCACGCACGCCGAGGCGCAGGTCAAATCGCTGCTCGGTGGACTGACGCTGGAGCAGGCCGCCGTGTGGGCCGACTGCGCGAAGGGCGTCGACCCGGGCAGGAACTTCGCGTACACGTCGGCCGGCAAGTATCCCGAGTGCGCGATCTACGAGACGCCCGACGGCGAGGCCGAGATGATCGATTTCGTCAAGCGCAACGACACCAACTGCCCGCATGCGGCCGGCGCCGCGTCGTGCCATACGCAGTACCACTACACGGACGAGGCGATCCAGCGCAAGCGCTACCAGCTGGGCGACGTGGGCACGCGCAACTTCGACGTCGTCGCCGCGATCTCGGCGACGATCCACGTGCTGCAGGGCGAACCCGCGCCGGCGCCGTTCGACATCAAGGACAAGCGGGAGGCGCTGCTGCTGCTGGCGCACTACGCCGGCGACATCACGCAGCCGCTGCACGTCGGCGCGATCTATCTCGACCCGTGCGGCAACGTGGTCGACCCGCAGGTCGAGGCGTTCGATCCGGCGATGGACACCGCGGGCGGCAACAGCATCGTGACGATCCGCGTCGCGACCAACCATCGCAGCGAGCTTCTGCACGCGACGTGGGACGACACGCCGGAGGCGCTGCACGCCAACCACATCGACGACGCATGGGTCGCGCTCGCGCGCGCCGAGCCGAAGACGCGCGGCGACATCTACGGCTGGTCGACGGAATGGGCCGGCACCACGCTCACCCAGGCGCGCCTCGCGTTCGAGGGCCTGAAGTTCGGCGCCCGGCAGAACGGCCAGTGGACGGTGCCGCTGACCGGTCGCTACGACGACTCGATGGCGCCGATCAAGAAGCGCCAGCTGACCGTCGGCGGCGCACGCCTCGCGCACACGCTGACGACCCTCTGGCCATAGTTGCTCACTCGACGAGGTTGCCCATCGTCTTGGCGCCCAGCGATTCGCCGTTGGCGTTCATGACGCGCGAGATCTCGCGATAGGCGCTGGCCTGCACGCGTTCCGGCAGCGGCACGAACTTGGCCTGGCGCGCGAGTGAGTCGCCATGCAGGTAGGCCCAGGTCAGGAAGCGCAGCGTGCGCTCCGCGCGATCGCCGGCGACCGCCACGCGCGGCACCGCGACGTAGGTGCCCATCGTGATCGGCCAGGTGCCGGCGCCCGGCAGGTCGTTGATCTCGGTGGAGAAGTCGCCCACCGAGTACCACGTGCTGTGCATCACGGCCTGGTGGAAGCCCTCGACGCTGGCCGCGACGAACTGGCCGTCGGCGTTCTTCATCGCCACGCCGGTGAGATCGTCGTCGATGACGTAGTTGTAGTCGATGTAGCCGATCGAATCCTCGGTCGCCAGCACCGTCTTCGCGATCTCGCCGCTGCCCTTGACGGCCAGCGTGCCCGCCGGCCAGTCGAAGTGGCTCGCCACGCCGTACTTGGCCTTCCACGCGGCGCTGGTGCGCGACAGGTAGTCCGAGAAGTGGTACGTAGTGCCCGAGCCGTCGGCGCGCGCGACCAGGCGGATCGCGTGGTTCGGCAGCTTGAGGCCGGGGTTCAGCGCCTTGATCTCGGGCGCGTCCCATTGCGTGATCTGGCCGACGAAGATGCGGCCCAGCACGTCGCCGGTCAGGTGCAGCTGGCCCTGGCCGATCTTGGCGATGTTGACGACGGGCACGACGCCGGTGATGACCGTCGGGAACATGACGAGGTCGTTCTTCTTCAGGTCGGCCGCGCTGGCGATGACGTCGGACGCGCCGAAGTCGACCTCGTGCTTGTAGATCTTGGTCATGCCCGCCCCGGAACCCACGGGCGCATAGTCCAGCGTGGCGCCGTTGGCCTTGGCGTATTCGGTGGCCCAGATCCTGTAGACCGGGGCGGCGGCGGACGAACCGGCGCCGGAGATGGACTCGGCCGCGAAGCCGGGCGCGCACAGCGCCGCGGACGCGAGAAGCGAGAGGGTGAGAACGGAGCGAATGATCGACATGGAGGGCCAACGACTGTTTTTAGGGCAACTCAGCATTTTCCCTGAGTTCCCATGACAAATCGTGTGACGGAGTGTGAAAGAAGCCCTCGCCCGCTAGGCTGCGCTCCCTTGATCCGCCGCGAAGGCATGGCTCTTGCGATGTTGCGCCAGACGTCAAGACCGCGGTTCGATCCAGATCCGGCCGCGCCCTCGCGCCGCCGTCACTCGGCCTTGGGCCGGCCCGTCTTCAACGTCGGGATGGCGTCGACCGCCTTGAGCAACGCGCGATCGTTCATCGCGGCAAGCGCCCGGATGCCGGCGCGCAGCAACTCGCTCTTGCGCACGTGCCTGCCCTGCCCCAGCGCGCGCCGCTTCAGTGCCTCGATGACCTGGTACTCGTCCTTGGGCATCGTGAAGCTGTCGCGAACCAGCTTGGGCTTGTGAACCTTCGCGACCTCCGGGGCGGCGGCCGGCTTGGCCTTCTTCGCCGCACGCCCGGCCGCCGGCGCGACGCTGGACTCCGCCACGGTGGCGGCCGCCTCCGCGGTCTCGGTGGGCTTGCTCACGCTCCCGGGGATGCGCTTGGTGTGCAGCGGGCTCGAAATCTTGGGCATGGAGATCCTGTTCGGTAAAACGATTTATACAGTTTATACCGATCAACCGATTGCGGCCACGACACCCGAAGCGCCTGCTCCGGCGCAAACGCCGCAGAGGTGCGCTGACGCACAGACGCCTGCACGCCCCGCGCGCATCGTGCCCGCATGAGAACCGATCCGACACCGCGCCCAGGCATGTCCTCCCACGGCGCCAAGGGCGACGTCGTCCGGCCTCCTTCGCGCCGCTCCAGGCCGAAGGCGGCTGCCGACATCATCGAGGACGCCACCGAGGCCCAGTTCATGCTCCGCTTCGTCGTTCCGGCGCGCGAGGTCGACGCACTGACCGCGGCGATGCATGCCGAGGAAGCGCATGCGCAACGCTGCCTGTCGACCGGCTTCGACACGGCCGACGGGCGGCTCGCGGCACGGGGCGTCTTCCTGTCGCTGTGCAAGCGCGGCAGCGAATGGGTGCAGGCGGCCGTCGCGACGACTTCGGATTGCGCGAGGCTTCTCGTGCACGAGGTCGATCTCGGAACCAGGCGTCGCGGCGCGGCGCCCGAGCTGTTGCCGCACCTGCACGACGGCACGCAAGCCGGCGCGGCCCTGCGTGCGGCCCTGGGCGCCGCGGACGGCGGGTCTCCGCTGCTCGCGTCGTTCGCCATCGACGCATCGCGACTGAGGCGGCAGGTGACGCTGGACGACGCCGTCGTGGAACTCGCGCAGGTCACCGGCATGATCACGACGGACGACGCGTCCATGCCGTTCCAGGAGTTCGAGTTGAGGCTCGTCTCGGGGCCGGTCGCCGGGTTGTTCGCGCTGGCGCGGGAATGGTCGACACGGCATGGCCTGCATCTGGGCACCGCGTCGAACGGCGAGCGCGGCGCGCGGCTCGCGGCCGGCCATCCCGACGGCTTTCCCACGACCGCGGTCTTGCCCGAGGCTCCGTTCATAGCCGGTGCCGACTTCCTTCGAGCGACGTTCGACAGCTGTCTCAACCAGATCCTCGCGAACGCCGGGGTCGTCGGCGACGGCGTGCAATGCCGGCACGTGATCGGCGAGCTGAGGAACGGCCTGGAGCGACTGCGCACCGCGATCGCCGAACTCTCGACCGTGGCGCCCGACATGGACGACGCCTGGGAGCCCGTGCTCAAGCGCACGTTCCACGAACTCGCGTCGCATCACTGCCGTACCGCGCTGCGCGCCCCGCTGATCCAGGAGATGCGCGCAGCCGGACTGGCCTATGCGCTCGGGTCGTCCCATCCGCGCGAGACGCGGTCCGCGGACGCCATCGTGCACGACCCCGAGTTCCAGCTCACCTTGCTCGCGATCCTGGCGTACCGCCACGCGCCGGCGCCACCGTTCGAGCCGGGTCATGGAACCCTGAAGCAGATGCAGCGGCGATTCGCCGGCGAACTCGCCGGGCGCCGGGAGCGGGTCGCGGACGATGCCGACAAGCTGCGCTCGACCTCCGGCCTGCGCCGCGCGAGCCGGCATCTCGATCATCTGTACCGCCTGGCGGCATTCGCCAGCCCGCTCTACGAGGCGCGCCAGGTCGACGCCTTCCTCCGGCGATGCCGCGTCGCCCAGGACGCCTTCGCGGCCGACAGCGAACATCGATCCGGGCGCGACGCGCTCGAGGACGATGGCGAAGGCGGCGCGGACGTCAAGCTGGCTCGCCGCTGGCTCACCGCGCGCCTGCAGGACGATCGCAAGGCGTGCGAGGCGGCGCTGCAGCGGGTCGGCAACGCCGGCGCCTTCTGGTCTGCCTGAGTCGCCTCAGGGAAGGCGCGGCGTCGCGACCATCTCGCCCTGCCGCACGAAGAATTCGCGCGCCAGCTTCAGCACCTCGGGCTCGGTCGGATGGTCTATCGTCTCCCAGCCGACGATGTGCAGCGCCAGCGCGGGCCGGTGCTTCGAGACGTATTGTCGAAAGGCCGACTGCGCTTCGTGATGGCCCACGACCAGGACGGAGCGTATCCCGACCAGCGCCTCGCAGACCTCGCCGAAGAACTCGTGCTGGCCGCGCACCTGGTTGCCGTGCTGGCGCGTGAAGTGCACGCGTTGCTTCACGCGCTCGTCGATGGATTGCTGCGCGTCGAACTGGATCACGTGCACATCGAGGTGCCCGATCCAGGCGACGGCGTGGCTGAGCGGCATGGCTGAGACTCCTTGAAAGCGCGGCGCGCGGGGCCGCGCCGCGTCTGGAGTCCAGCATGACCGCGGGCGCCGCCACGGTCTGTACGCCAGCGAACCTCGAGCGGCGACTCTCAGCCGAAGTACTCGGCATAGACCGCCCGATCGCTCGCGTAGCAACTGCACGCGGCGAGCTCGAGGCCGGCGCGATCGACGATGGTCATTTCGCCGCGCTCGTAGGAGATCAGGTGCCGGCGCTGCAGCTCCCCGGCGGCGACGGTCACGCCCACCCGGCGCACGCCCAGCATGTAGGCGAGGAACTCCTGCGTCACCTGGAAGATGTCGGACAGGGCCCGGTCCTGGCTCATCAACAGCCAGCGCGCGAGCCGCTCCTCGATCAGGTGGAAGCGCAGGCACGCCGCCGCGCGGGCGTGCTGCGCGAACAGCACGTACACGTAGCGATCCAGCATCGTGCGCATGGCCGGACTGGCCGCGAGTTCGCGCCGGAAGGCCGCCGCATCGATCCGCAGTGCCTGGCCCTGCCCCTGCACGAGCGACTTGAGCGGCTCGCTCGCCACGCCCAGCGCGAGCTGGATGCCCAGCATCCCTTCGCGGCCGACCATGCCCACTTCGATGACGTGCTCGCTGTCGACCTGCGCGAGCAGCGACACGAAGCCGACGATGGGAAAGTGCACGTGCCTGGTCGGGGTGCCGGCCTCGCCGAGGACTTGCGACAGCGGAAGATCGACGACCTGCCCGATCGCATCGAGGCGCACGCGCGCGGCCTTGGGCAGGCGTGAGATCAGGTGGTTGGATGAATGGGGCAAGGGAGACGACTCCGTGGTGGCGCGCCCCTCGGCTGATGCGGGCGAAAAGAACGGCGTCGTCCGACTCCCCGCATCGACCGAACCCGCGCACCACTCTGGCACGATGCGCCCCCGCTCACCGTGCTCCACCGCACGCAACTTTCGCGGCGTCTGTGCTAGGCCCCGACCTAACGCGCAACGGTCGCGGGCAGCAGCCGGTCGTATTCCTTCTTCACGACGGCGTAGCACTCGCAGCTGCGATTCTCCAGGCCGGCGCGATCGAGCACCGTGATGTGGCCGCGGCTGTAGCTGATCAGGCCCGAGCGCTGCAGCTTCAACGCGCCTTCGGTCACGCCTTCGCGCCGCACGCCCAGCATGTTGGCGATGAGTTCCTGCGTCATCACCAGCTCGTTGCCGTGCAACCGGTCCAGGCTCAGCAGCAGCCAGCGGCACAACTGCTGGTCCAGCGAATGATGGCGATTGCAGACCGCGGTCTGCGCCATCTGCGTGAGCAGCGCCTGCGTGTAGCGCAGCAACAGGTGCAGCACCGGGCCGGCGAGGTTGAACTCGGTCTTCATGTGCGCGGCGCTGAGGCGATAGCCCTTGCCCGCGCTCTGGACGACCGCCCGGCTCGGCGTGGTCTCGCCGCCCATGAACAGGGACACGCCGACGATGCCTTCGTTGCCGACGACCGCGATCTCCGCGGACGCGCCGTTCTCCATCACGTACAGCAACGACACGATCGCCGTGGTGGGGAAATACACATGGCTGAGCGCGCTGCCCGATTCGTAGAGCACCTTCCCGAGCGGCAGGTCCACCTTCTCGAGCAGGGGCTCCCAACGCTTCCACTCCGCGTCGGGCAGCGATTCCAGCAGGTGGTTCTTCTTCGGATTGGGCATGGGAAAGGCTGGACTCCAGCGCACCCGACTCCCGGAGCAGGAAATGAACGAGCGATCGCAGCGTCTGACTCTACTCCGAGCAGCACGACTGTTCCGTGCGGTACCGCACATATAGCGGGCCGGCTTCAGGCGTCCAGCAGAACGGGCAACGTGACGACGAACTCGCTGCCCAGGCCTCGCCCGGGGCTGGCGGCGACGATCGTGCCGCCGTGGGCCTCCACCAGTTCGCGCACGATGGCCAGGCCCAGTCCCAGGCCCTGGCGGTCGTGCGCGCGCGCATGCGGCTCCTGCACGAACAGGTCGAAGATCTGCGGCAGCGCCTCCGCGGAGATGCCGATGCCGTTGTCGACGATGCGCAGCGTGGCGATGCTGCCCACGCAAGCCAGGTCGACGCCGATCTCTCCGCCACGCTGCGTGTATTTCGAGGCGTTGTCGAGCAGGTTGCTGAAGACCTGGGCCAGTCGCAGCGGATCGGCATGCACCATGACGGGCTCGGAAGGCAGGCACATGGCGATGGTCTGCTGCCGCTGCGCGACCGCAGGCCGGATCGCGTCGACGACGGGCTCGAGGACCTCGCGCAGCGCGACGCGTGCGCATTCGAGCCGGAACTTGCCGGCACTGGCGCGGGCGCCATCGAGCAAGTCGTCGACCAGGCGGGCCAGGTGATTGACCTGGCGCCGCAGGATGCCCTGCACCTGCCCGAGCAGGCCCTCGTTCGCCTGCGCATGCTGGAGCAGCTCGGTGGCCATGCGGATCGGGTTCAACGGGTTGCGCAGCTCGTGTGCCACCATGGCCAGGAACATGACCTGGCGCTGGTGGATGTCCTCGGCCTTGGCCTGCAACTTCTGGGCCGACACCACCGCCAGCACCAGGTGCTCGTTCGCCTCGCGCAGGTCGGCCAGGCGGGCGTGGTGCCTGCGGGCCGTCGACGGCGGCTCGTCCGCCGGCGGGATCGCGCCGAGGATGTTGGTCAAGGCATCGCGCTGGCTGACCTTGGCCAGCGCGCCAGGATCGTCGCGCGCGGCCCGCGCATCGAGCGCCGACAGCACCAGCCGCTCGTTGGCTTGGACCAGCCGGGCCTCGTGCCGACTGACCCTGCGGCGCTCGGTGTCCTTGGCACCCCCATCCAGGCGCGCCAGCTCGGCGCGCGCGGCGGAGATCTTCGCGTCCAGCAGGAACAACGTCCGGTTGCGCTGCGCCACCTCGAGGTCGAACAGGGGGCTCGTCATGGCACGCGCTCGATCCGCGACTGCAGGGACTCGCGGGACGCGCGCAGCAACTGCGTCGCCAGCGCGCCGCCCACGAGCGACGAGAGCAGGTCGTGGAACGCCGCCTCCAGCGCGTGATTTCCCGCCATGGACTCCTCGGACGCCTGCCCGGCCAGCGCATCGCCCAGGGCCAGCACGCACGCCTCGAATCCGGCCTCGTCCGACGGCTCGTGCATCCAGCCGTGCGTGCGGCGTGTCATGACCAGCGTGCGTCGCAGGACGGCCGCGCAGCCGCGTTGCCCGATCACTGCGGACACCTCGACGTCGACGGCGCGCCAGCGCGCGATCGTGGCATGGAGGGCCGGACCTGCGGAAGCGGCCGTCGCGCCCTGCGCCGCCGCCGTGTCATCCGTTGCTCTGGTGATCGTTCCCATCTCGTGCGCCTTGGAGACGAAAGAAGCCGCCGGGCGGGATCCGGGGCCTGGCATCGATGAAAGCTCCTGGCGCGAAGGAGGCCTGGCGCGCGCCGGCCTCGTGAAGGCGGCCAGCATGACCTGCGCCCAGCGCACGGGGGCGAAGGTCTGTCCGGAGCGCGGTGAAGTGAGGTCCATGATGTTCCTGGGTGGGATCAGTGGGAACGCGGACGAGGCAGACGAAGTCTCGCTCGACAGGGAAACGGCGGTCTGTGCGGCAGCGCACACAAGGCGACCGTCCGTCAGGTCGTCCCGGGGCCGGACGCGGCCGTTCTCAGTCCCAATAGCCGGTGCGGTCGTAGGCGGAATGCAGCCTCACCTCGTAGTCGCGGTGCACGGGCGAACTCTCGTCATAGGCGGGGCTGGTCTTGACCTGCCCCCGTGTGATCTTCACCTGCACGCATTCCTCCGCCCAGTCGATCCGGCCGATCCAGTGCACCCCGACCAGCACGCTCCTGCCGCCCGGCCACCAGTTGCGCGTGTCGACCACGAAGTAGCGGATCGCCCAGGTCTCGTCGTCGAAGATGAAGTCCGAGACATGGCCGATGCTGCCGTCGGTCGCGTGGATGGCGTAGCCCTTGACGTGAGCGGCGCTGCGCAGCGCGCCGTCGCTCGACGCGGCTCGGGCATCGCGTGCCGCCTTGTCGGTGGCCAGTTCCGCCTCGGTCGGCAGCGCCACCGGGAAGTACGGATAGCCGCCCATCGCCCACAGGCCGGTGGCGCCCCAGTATTGCGGATAGCCGTAGTAGGCGACGACCTCGCTCTCGTGCTGGCGGGAGACCGGCATGTGGGTGTCGACGTCGGGGCTGTCGGTGACCTGCCGGCGGGTCAGCCGCACGTCGATGTTCCGGGTCGCCGCGGCCAGCGGCTTGACCGCATAGGGCGAGATCAGCACCTGGCGGCCGGACAGCCAGTTGCCGGTGTCCACGACCAGGTAGCGGATCGTCCAGCGGATGTCGTCGAAGAAGACGTCCTTCACATGGCCGATCACGCCGTCCGTCGCGGTGACGGTGGACTTGTCGAGATGGTGGACGCGGTCGAGCATGGAGATCTCCTGGAATGCCCACAGCGTGGCGATCGGTCTCGGGCATGTCTGTGCGCTGCCGTACTCGTGTTCAACCAGCGGCAAGCCGGGGCCGTTGTGTCTGCCATCGCACAGACGCGGGCGTGGAGCCGCGCCCACGCTCGAACGCATCCGCATCCACAAGGAGAACCGCAATGCAGCTCGGAATGATCGGCCTCGGCCGCATGGGGGCCAACATGGTCCGGCGTCTCGCACGGCAGGGGCACGCGTGCGTGGTCTGGGCGAGAAGGCCCGCCGTCGTCGCGGAGGTCGTCGCCGCGAGCGGCGGCGACACCGTCGGCGCGGCCTCGATCTCGGAGCTGGTGGCCAAGATGGCGCAGCCGCGCGCGATCTGGCTGATGGTGCCCGCCGGCACGGTGGACGACGTCCTGCGCGAGCTGCTGGCCTGCATCTCGCCCGGAGACATCGTCATCGACGGCGGCAACTCCTACTACCGCGACGACATCCGGCGCGCGGAGGGCCTGACGGCGTCCGGACATCACTACGTCGACGTCGGCACCAGCGGCGGCGTCGCCGGCATCGATCGCGGCTACTGCCTGATGATCGGCGGCGAGCCCGCCATCGTCGATCGCCTCGGACCGATCTTCGAATCGCTGGCGCCCGGCGTCGGGACGGCGGAGCGCACGCCCGGCCTCGGCGGCCCGCCGTCGCCGGCGGAACAGGGCTTCCTCCATTGCGGCCCCCATGGCGCGGGCCACTTCGTCAAGATGATCCACAACGGCATCGAGTACGGAATGATGGCGGCCTACGCGGAGGGCCTCAACGTCCTGCGCCACGCCAACATCGGCAAGCCCTCGGACTCGCCCTCCGCGGCCAGCGATGCCGAGACGACGCCGCTGCGCGATCCCGAGTTCTATCGCTACGACATGGACCTCGCGCAGATCGCCGAGGTCTGGCGCCGCGGCAGCGTCGTCGCCTCGTGGCTGCTGGATCTGACCGCCAGCGCGCTGCACAAGGAGCCGGGCCTGGCGAGCTACAGCGGCCGCGTGTCGGACTCCGGCGAGGGCCGCTGGACGCTGCTGGCCGGCATCGACGAGGGCGTGCCGACGCCGGTGCTGAGCGCCGCGCTGCACGAGCGCTTCTCGTCGCGCGGCGAGTCGGACTTCGCGAACCGGGTGCTGTCGGCCCTGCGCCACGAGTTCGGCGGACACGTGGAAAAGCCCGCCCCGGCGTCCATTTAGCGCAGCGTGCGCAGGCCGACGCCGCGGCCTGCGCAGAGGTTCAGTGCGTCTTGGCGATCGCTTCGAAGTCGGTGCGGTACTCGTCGAGCACCTGGCGCGTGAAGCGGCCGATCGCGGCGTACTCGAACTCCGTGAGGTTGGCGAGCGAAACCCGGGCGGAGGTGTTGACGACCTCGAAGCCGTTGCCGGGCAACAGCACCACGCCCGTCTCCTCGGCGAGCCGGAACAGGAAGCGCGTGCCCAGGTCCTGCTTCAAGAACCAGGTCTCGAACGCCGGGCCGTACAGCTGACCGCCGATCTCCTGCAGGTCGATCAGCGTGTAGTAGTCGACATCGTTCGCTTCGCGCGACGGCGCGACGCCCATCGCCGTGAACAGCGTGCGATAGCGGTTGCGGATCAACTGCTTGGCACCCGACTTGTAGCGGTGCTCGCGATCCATCAGCCCGTTGAGCGCGAACAACGCCATCTGAAGCTGCTGCGGCGCCGACAGGCCCGCGGTGTGATTCAACGCGACGGCACGGCTGTCGGCCACCAGTCGATCGATGAATGGGAGCGCCCGCGGCTCCGTCGTCAGCGTGGCGTAGCGCGCATCGAGATCGCGCTTGTCGGCGTCCGGCAGCCTTCCCAGCGACGCGTCGAACACGTTGTCCGCGTGCACGGCGATGGCCCCCAGGCGCCAGCCCGTGGCGCCGAAGAACTTGGAGAACGAATAGACGCACAGCGTGTTGCGCGGGCACTTGGCGAACAGCGACACGAAGTCGTCGGCGAAGGTGCCGTAGACGTCGTCGGTGACGATCATCAGGTCGGGCCGCTTCTCGCTGACCAACTTCGCCAACTGGTCGAGCACGGCATTCGACAGCTTGGTGGACGGCGGGTTGCTCGGATTGACGAGGCAGAACACCTTGATCGCGGGGTCGAGCAGCTTGTCGATCTCGGCCTGCGGCAGTTGCCAGTCCGCGTGTTCGTCCATCCGGATGTCGACGACCTCGAGACCGTATTCCGCCAGCACCGGGATCTCCAGGTAGGGCGAGAAGATCGGCGTGGCGATCGCGATCCGGTCGCCCGGGGCGATCAGGCGGTTGGCGCGCAGGCTCTGGAAGATGTAGGTCATCGCCGCGGTGCCGCCTTCGGTCGCGAACACCGAGAAGTCGCCGCTCGGAGGCACCGGCCCGAACATCTCCTGGCGCAGGTAGGCCTTCACGATCTCCTCGACATGCACCAGCATGCGCGGGGGCGTCGGATAACTGCAGCCGAGGAACGCGCCCACCATCTCGAACAGGAACGCCTCCTGGTCGAGACCCAGCTGATCCTTCACGTACGACAGCGCCGCGCGCAGGAAGCGCACGCCGTCGGTGAGGCGATGCGCCGTGGCGTAGGCATCGAAGCGTTGCACGATGCCTTCGGCCTCGGGCAGTCCTCCGAAGCCGCTGTCGAGGTACGAATAGGAACGCTCGGCCTCGCGCATCGAGAAGTCGCCCAGCGACAGGAAGGCCCAGCGCGGCAAGGTCGCGAGGAAGTTCGGGTTGCCGCGGCCTGCGTTGAGCATCAGGCGTTGCGCATCGGAGGTGGCCACGGCGATGAGCTTGTCCTTGAGCTCGAACGGGCTCAGGGAGGCGAACTGGCTGTAGTCGGGTGCGTTCATGGGAGGTCCGGTTCTGGTCGATGCGGAATCAGGGCCCGGCGTTCGTCTTGACGATGCCGACGATCACGGGGCCCCAAAGCGTGAGGAAGACGTTGGCGACCGCGTACGTGACGGTGAAGGCCACCACGGGCGTCGCGTTGCCGGCCTTGGCGAGCAAGGCGGCGAAGGCCGGGTTGGCGCTGCGTCCGCCCGCGACGCACGCGAGCGCCTCGATCGGGTTGCGGATGCGCAGCACGAAGTACGAGAAGAAGAACGTGGCGACCTGCGGGATCAGCGTGACGCACACGCCCAGCAGCAACAGGGTCAGGCCGGACTTCCGGATCGCGACGAGGGCCTGCGGGCCGGCGGAGATCCCGACGATGCCCACGAAGACGGCCAGCCCGAAGTCGCGCAGGAACGTCGAGGCACCGACGGGCAACGCGGCGAAGCTCGGGTGCACGCTGCGCAGCCATCCGAAGAACAGGCCCGAGAGCAGGCACCCGCCGCCGCTGCCGATGGAGATCGGGACGCCGGCCAGCCTGAGCTGGATCAGGCCGATCAGCATGCCCACCAGCATGCCGATGCCGAAGAAGACGAAGTCGGTCGCCGCCGCGGCGGAGATCTTGTAGCCGATCTTGCCCTGCACGCGATCGAGGTCGCGCGGGCTGCCCACCAGGTGCAGCTCGTCGCCCGTGTGCAATTGCAGTTGGTTCAGGATCGGCAGCTCGATGCCCATGCGCCTGACGAGCGTGAGGAAGACCCCGTGACGGGTGGCCGCGTTGGCCTTGTCGTGGATGTCTCCGACGGTGCGTCCGCTCAACGCCTTGTTGGTCAGGACGAGTTCGCGACTCTCCTGCACCAGGCGCAGGCCCGTGGGCGCATCGACCTCGCGACCGAGCCTGGCGGCCAGGTTCTCCAGGACGGACGGCGTCCCCGTGATCGCGACGAGGTCGCCCGCGAGGATGCACGTCGTGTCGCCGACCTCGATCGTCTTGCCATCGCGCACGACGGCCTCGACGGAGGCGTCGGACATCTCGGCGTCGAGCGCCAGCGCCGTCTGTCCGACGGCCGAGCTGGTCGCGGCGATCGAATACAGGCGCGTGTCGACGCCGTTGATCGCATCGAACTGGCCCGGGTCGAGTTCCTGCTTGCCACCGGACAACGACGCCGCCAGCTTCACGGCTTCGGCACGGATGTCCCACTTCATCACCATCGGCAGGAACCAGGTGACCATCAGGATGGGCCCGAGCGAGCCGAAGATGTAGCAGACCGCGTAGCCGACCGCCACGTTGGTCTGCATCGTCTTCATCAGCTCGGGGGTCAGGCCCAGGCGCGCGATCGCGTCGCCGGCCGTGCCGATGATGGCGGACTGCGTCAGGCCGCCGGCCGCGAGCCCCGCGGCCATGCCGCGATCCAGCCCGAACGCCCAGGCGGCCAGCAGCACGCACAGCAATCCGGTGGCGCACATCACGAATGAAGAGGCCAGCTGGTTGAGCGAGCGGCGGTTCAGCGCATGGAAGAACTGCGGGCCGCCCTGGAAGCCGACGGCGTAGATGAACAGCGCGAAGAAGATGGCCTTGATGCCGGGATCGATGGCCACGCCCAGCTGTCCGATCACCACGCCCACGAGCAGCGTTCCGGCGATCCCTCCCAGCGTGAAGCTGCCGATCTTCAGGCGCCCGACGAGGTAGCCCAGCGAGACGGTGAGAAAGAGCGCGAGCAGGGGCTCGGCCGTGAACAGGCGGTGCAGGAGTTCCATGGAGCTTCGGGCGGCCAGAACGTGGCGCGAAGGGTCGGCCGCGCGAGAGCGGCGGAGGGAGGCCCACAGCCTGGACGCCTGTCCGCCGGGTGTCTGTACGGTATCGCACGTGGCGTTCGAAAGCTTCACGCGCGCGGCCGCGTTCGCTCAGTCCGCGATGCGATCCATCGCGTCCAGTTCGAGGGTCGATCCGGCCGCCGCCTTGAGTGCGATCGACTCTTCGCCGTCCTCGTGCTCGACCGCCACGAAGCGCCGCTGCGGCGCATGGCCGTCCCGGCTGCGGAACAGCGCGAACACCGGATCGCCGTTGTGGATCGCCGCCACCACGTCGGCCACCGGCGCGCGCGACTCGTCGCTCGCCCAGCGATTGCCCACCGTATCGATCTGGCCCCAGACGACCTCGGTCACGCGCTGCCGATGGTCGAGACGCACCTGCGAGACCGCGTAGAAGGTCACCGCATCGGCGGCCAGCGGCAGGGCCGATTCCCGCATGCCGCGCGCGCCGCGATCTTCAGATCCGACGATGACGGACTCGACAGTGCTTCGTTGGGCCATGGTGCCTGCTTCGGAATGGTGGAACGTCATTGAGCCACGGGACGCAGGCGTGCTCTGTTCGCCAGCGCACGCAGCGTCCGGGCCGCGCGCCGCTTTGCACTTCGACACGAAGCTGCGTCTGCCAACGCACAGACCCCGGTGGAAGCCCGGCGCACCGTGAGGACATCGCATTCGTCCACCGCCCTTCTCCGCGGTGGCTCCTGTCTCCACATCGAGGAACTTCACATGTCCTACCAAAGCGTCAACCCCAACACCGGCAAGCTGGTCAAGAGTTTCGAGCACATGAGCACGTCGCAGCTGCAGCACGCGCTGTCCACGGCGCAGACCTGCTTCCAGAGCTGGAAGAACACGTCCTGGGCCGACCGTTCCGCCGTGCTCAGCCGCGCCGCCGTGCTGCTGCGCGCGCATGTCGACGACTTCGCGAAGCTGGAGACGCTGGAGATGGGCAAGCGCCTCGACGAGGCGCGCGGCGAGGTCGTCTTCAGTGCCGACATCCTGTCGTACTACGCGCAGAACGGCCAGGCCTTTCTCGCGCCCGTGAAGCTGCGCCCCGAGCAGGGCGAGGCGCACATGGAGAGCAGCCCGTTCGGCATGCTGTTCTGCGTCGAGCCCTGGAACTTTCCGTACTACCAGCTCGCCCGCGTGGCCGGGCCGCAGCTGATGGCCGGCAACGTGCTCGTCGTCAAGCACGCGGGCAACGTGCCGCAATGCGCGATCGCCTTCGAGAAGCTGCTGCTCGACGCCGGCGCGCCGGTGGGCGCGTACACCAACCTGCTGATCTCGCACGAGCAGGCCAACCAGGTGATCGACGACCCGCGCGTCAAGGGCGTCGCGCTGACCGGCAGCGTGGAGGCCGGCCGCAGCATCGCGGCGCGCGCCGGCAAGGCGCTGAAGAAGACGTCGATGGAACTCGGCGGCAGCGATGCGTTCATCGTGATGGACGACGCCGACCTCGAGCGCACCATCCCGTGGGCCGTCTGGGGCCGCATGTACAACGCGGGCCAGACCTGCTGCGCGGCCAAGCGCTTCATCGTGCAGGAAGGCATCGCCGACAGGTTCCTCGACAAGTTCATGAGCGCCCTGTCGCAGCTGGTGGTCGGCGATCCGATGGACAAGCGCACGACGCACGGCCCGCTGTCGTCGGAAGCCGCGCTGCTGCAGTTGCTCAAGCAGGTCGACACGGCCGTCGAGAACGGCGCCAGGACCTTGATGGGCGGCAAGCGCATCGATCGCCCGGGCTCGTTCATGGAGGCGACGATCCTGACCGACATCCGATCGGACAATCCGGCCTTCCGCGACGAGTTCTTCGGGCCGGTGGCCTCGTTCTACCGGGTCAAGGACGAGGCGGAAGCCATCGCGCTGGCCAGCAACTCCGACTTCGGCCTCGGCGGCTCCGTGTTCACGCAGGACGTCGCACGCGGCAAGCGCATCGCGAGCCAGGTCGACACCGGGATGATGTTCATCAACAACATCCACTGGAGCGACGCCGAGCTGCCGTTCGGCGGCATCAAGAACTCGGGCTACGGCCGCGAGCTGGGCAACATGGGCATCCAGGAGTTCGTCAACAAGAAGCTGGTGCGCACCGGCGACTTCCACGCGCCGGTCTGACCATGTACGTCAACGTGGCCGTGCTGGCCGAGACGCGGGCCCACGAGGGCCGCGTCGCGCTCGTGCCGTCGCTCGTCGCCCGGCTGGTCAAGCTGGGCGCCCGGCTGCACATGCAGGCGGGTGCGGCAAGCAAGGCCCACCTGGCCGACGCCGACTTCGTCGACGTGGCCATCGCGTCGGATCGCGCGGCGATGCTGCGCGACGCCGACGTGGTGCTGGCCGTGCAGCCGCCCGATGTCGACGACGTCGATGCGATGAGGCCCGGCTCGGTGCTGATCTGCTTCGTCTACGCGGGCAAGGAAACGGCGCTCGTGCAGCGCCTCGTGGACAGGAAGATCACCTGCTTCGCGATGGAACGCCTGCCGCGCATCTCGCGGGCGCAGGCGATGGATGCGCTGTCCAGCCAGGCGGCACTGGCCGGCTACTACGCGGTGCAACTGGGGTCGACGCACCTCGGCCGCATCCTGCCCAAGGTGACCACGGCCGCCGGCGCCATCGGGCCGGCGCGCGTTCTGGTGATGGGCCTCGGCGTGGCGGGCCTCGAGGCCATCGCGACCGCGCATCGGCTGGGCGCGGTGGTCGAGGGCTACGACGTCAGGCCGGAGACCGCGGAGCAGGCGCGCTCGCTCGGTGCGACCTTCGTCGAGACCGGCGTCGACGCACGCGGCGACGGCGGCTACGCGCGCGCGCTGAGCGCCGACGAGCAGCTCGAGGTGGCCACCGCGCTCACGCAACATCTGGCGCAGGCGGACCTGGTCATCACGACGGCCGCCATCCCCGGCAAGCCCTCGCCGAAGCTGATCAGCAAGGCGCAGGTGGCGGGCATGAAGCCCGGCGCCGTGATCGTCGACCTGTCCGCCGAAGGTGGCGGCAACTGCGAGGACACGCAGCCGGGCGAGACCGTGCAGGTCGGCGGCGTCACGATCGTCGCGCCGCTGAACGTGCCGTCGCTGCTCGCGGCCGACGCGAGCGAGCTGTACGCGAAGAACGTCTTCAACCTGCTCGCGCTGATGCTGAAGGACAACGTCATCGAGGTCGACTGGAGCGACGAGGTGCTGGCGCAGACCGCGTTGACGCATGACGGCAAGCGGATGGACGACACCGCGGCCAAGCCGCCGGAGCCGCCGGCCAAGGTGAAGCCGTCGCGGCATGCGGCCGCCGCTCGCCCCGCTTGAACAAGACACCAACGGAAGCCTCATGCACAACGCGATCGACATCCCGGGCCTCGCGGCCCTCTACATCTTCGTGCTCGCCGCGTTCGCCGGCTGGGTCATCATCGGGCGCGTGCCGGCCATCCTGCACACGCCGTTGATGTCCGGTTCGAACTTCGTCCACGGGATCGTCGTCGTGGGCGGCGTCTACGCGCTGCTGGGCGCGAGCACCGTGCAGGAGCAGGTGATCGGCTTCCTCGCCGTGCTGCTCGGCGCGGGCAATGCCGCCGGCGGCTATGCCGTCACGGACCGCATGCTGGCGATGTTCCAGGCGCCCGCCGCCAGGACGGGCCACGACAACCGCTCGGCGCGCGTCAAGCACCTGCACGCGAAGAAGCGCTGACATGTTCGCGTCCATCGCTTCCTTGATCGTCGGCGCGACAGGCCTCGTCGCCGCCGCGCTGTTCCTGTTCGGCCTGCTGCGCATGTCGTCGCCGGTCACCGCGCCCTCGGGCATCCGCGTGGCCGGCGTCGGCATGGCGCTCGCGGTGCTCGCGAGCTTTCTCTACGCGGCCAACGTCGACGCCGCGGCGCAGCCGCACGTGTTCGTCAACATCGGCCTGGCCGTCGTCGCCCTCGCGCTGGGGGGCGGACTGGCCTGGCGCAGCGGCCGCACCGTGGCGATGACCGCGATGCCGCAGATGGTGGCGCTGTACAACGGCATGGGTGGCGGCGCCGCCGCGGCGATCGCGGCCGTGGAACTGCTGGGCGTCAAGACCACGGGCTCGACGGCGCTCGTCGTGACGCTGGTCGGCGCGTTGATCGGCGCGGTGTCGTTGTCAGGCTCGCTGATCGCGTGGGCCAAGCTGGACGGACGGATCGAGCGGCCGCTGCGCATCCAGGGCCAGCAGGCGATCAACGGCACGGTGATGGCCGTCACGCTGGCCGTGGGTGGCTGGATCGTGGGCGCCAGCGCCGGACTGGTCGATCCGGTCGTCGGCGTGCCGGCGTTGATCTATGCGTTCTTCGCCTGCGCGCTCGTCTTCGGCGTCCTGATGACGCTGCCGATCGGCGGCGCCGACATGCCTGTCGTGATCTCCATCTACAACGCGTTCACGGGCCTGGCCGTCGGCCTCGAGGGCTACGTGCTGCAGAACCCGGCGCTGATGATCGCGGGCATGGTCGTCGGCGCGGCCGGCCTGTTGCTGACGCTGCTGATGGCCCGCGCGATGAACCGCTCGGTGGCCAACGTCGTCTTCACGCGCTTCGGCGACGCGCCGGGCACGCACAAGCAGGGCGCGATCGTCGGCAGCCTGAAGCCGATGGCGCCGGGCGACGCCGGCATCGCGATGCGCTACGCCAGCTCGGTGATCATCGTGCCGGGCTACGGCCTCGCGGTGGCGCAGGGCCAGCAGAAGCTGTTCGAGTTCGTCGAACTGCTGCAGGCCGGCGGCGTGCGCGTGCGCTTCGCGGTGCATCCCGTCGCGGGACGCATGCCGGGCCAGATGGACGTGCTGCTGGCCGAGGCCGGCGTGCCCTACGACGCGATCTTCCAGCTCGAGGACATCAACGCCGACTTCCCCCACACCGACGTCGCGCTGATCATCGGCGCCAACGACGTCGTCAACCCCGCGGCGCGCAGCGACAAGTCCTCGCCGATCTACGGCATGCCCATCCTCGACGCCGACAAGGCGAAGAAGGTCTTCGTCGTCAAGCGCGGCGAGGGCAAGGGCTACGCGGGCGTCGTCAACACGCTGTTCTACGCCGACAACTGCAGCATGGTCTACGGCGACGCGCAGGCCGTGCTCGTGCAGATGATCGAAGCCGTCAAGAGCCTCGGGCTGCCCGTCGCGGCCTGACGCGCTCCTTCGAATCCAGAGCCCCAAGGAACACTCATGACACAGAAGATGCAGGCCGCGATGGTCGAACAGTTCGGCGCGCCGCTGAAGATCCGCGAGATCGATGTCCCGACGCCGGGGCCAGGCGAGATCCTCGTGAAGACGGAAGCCTGCGGCGTCTGCCACACCGACCTGCACGCCGCCAACGGCGACTGGCCGGTGCGGCCCACGCCGCCGTTCACGCCCGGGCATGAAGGGATCGGCATCGTCGTCGGCCTGGGCGCCGGCGTGACGGCCGTCAAGGAAGGCGATCGTGTCGGCGTGCCCTGGCTCTATTCCGCCTGCGGCCATTGCGAATACTGCCTGTCCGCGTGGGAGACCGTGTGCGCCCAGGCGCAGTTCGGTGGCTACACCAAGAATGGCGGCTTCGCCGAATACATCGTGGCCGATCCGAACTACGTCGCGCGCGTCCCGGCCGGGCTGGCGGCGTCCGCCGCCGCGCCGCTCATCTGCGCCGGCATCACGAGCTACAAGGGCCTGAAGGAGACCGGCGCCCGGCCCGGCCAATGGGTCGTGATCTCGGGCATCGGCGGCCTCGGCCATCTCGCGGTGCAGTACGCCAAGGCGATGGGCCTGCATGTCTGCGCGGTCGACATCGACAAGGGCAAGCTGGCGCACGCGCAACGCCTCGGCGCCGACGCGATCGTCAATGCCACGGACGGCGACGCCATCCAGGCCGTCGTCAGGGCGACCGACGGCGGTGCGCATGGCGTGCTGATCACGGCACCGTCGCTGCCGGCGTTCGAGCAAGGCGTACGCATGACGCGCAAGCGCGGCACCTGCGTGCTGGTCGGGCTGCCGCCCGGCGAGTTCCCGATGCCGCTGTTCGACGTCGTCGCCAACTGCATCACCATCCGCGGCTCCTTCGTCGGCAACCGGCAGGACATGGCCGAGGCGCTCGGCTTCGCCGCCGAGGGCAAGGTCAAGGCCGACATCGAGCTGCAGCCGCTCTCGGCCATCAACAACGTCTTCGAGCGCCTCGCCCACGGCGACGTGCCGTCGCGCGTCGTGCTGGATTTCTCCGTTCACCAAGGACACTGACATGCAAGCCTTCATCTACAACGGCCCCGGCCGCAAGAACGTCGAAGACCGCCCGAAGCCCGTGCTCGCCGGGCCGGGCGATGCGATCGTGCGCATCACGCGCACCACCATCTGCGGCACCGACCTGCACATCCTCAAGGGCGACGTGCCGACGTGCAAGCCGGGCACCATCCTCGGCCACGAAGGCGTCGGCATCGTCGACTCGGTCGGCGCGGCCGTCAGCACCTTCAAGCCGGGCGACCATGTGCTCATCTCGTGCATCAGCGCCTGCGGCCGCTGCGAGCCGTGCCGCAAGGGCATGACCTCGCACTGCACGACCGGCGGCTGGATCCTGGGCAACGAGATCGACGGCACGCAGGCCGAGTTCGTGCGCATCCCGCACGCCGACACGAGCCTCTATCCGATCCCGGCCGGCGCGGACGAAGAGGCGCTGGTGATGCTCAGCGACATCCTGCCCACCGGCTTCGAGTGCGGCGTGCTGAACGGCAAGGTCGCGCCCGGTTCAAGCGTCGCGATCGTCGGCTCGGGACCCATCGGCCTGGCCGCGCTGCTGACCGCGCAGCTGTACTCGCCGGCGCAGATCATCATGGTCGACCTCGACGACAACCGCCTGGCCGTCGGCAAGCAGTTCGGCGCGACGGACACCGTCAACAGCGGCGCCGGCGACGCAGCCGTGCAGGTGATGGCACTGACGGACGGACGCGGCGTCGACACGGCCATCGAGGCGGTCGGCATTCCGGCCACGTTCCAGATCTGCCAGGACATCGTCGCGGCCGGCGGCACGATCGCCAACATCGGCGTGCACGGCGTCAAGGCCGACCTGCACCTCGAGACGCTGTGGTCCAAGAACATCACGATCACCACGCGCCTGGTCGACACCGTGACGATCCCGATGCTGCTCAAGACGGTGCGCTCCGCGCGCATAGCCGCGAGCAAGCTGATCACGCACCGCTTCAAGTTCGACAAGATCCTCGACGCCTACGAGACCTTCGGCCGCGCCGCGGACACGAAGGCGCTGAAGGTCATCATCGAGGCCTGAGCGGCGTCATCGCCCGTCCGCGGCGCTGTCCAGAAGGGCCAGCGTGTGGCGGGCGATCATCAGTTCCTCGTTCGTGGCGATGGTGCGCACCGACACCTGGCTTTGCGACGCGGAGATCACCGCGCTGCCGGATCGGTTGGCGTCCTCGTCCAGCGCCACGCCCAGGCTCGCGAGCTGTCGGCACAGCGCGGCGCGCACCTGGTGCGAGTGCTCGCCGATGCCGCCGGTGAAGACCAGCGCGTCGAGGCCGCCCAGCACCGCAGCATACGCCCCGACGTATTTCGTCATGGCGTACACGAACTGCCTGACGGCCTCGATCGCAGCGGGCTCCTCGCTGTCCTGCAGCACGCGCATGTCGCCGCTGATGCCGGACAGCCCGAGCAGCCCGCTGCGCTCATAGAGCATCTTTTCCAGCGATGCGACGTCGAACTGGCGGCTCCGGAGCAGGTACAGCAACGCATCCGGCGGGATGTCGCCGGAGCGCGTGGCCATGGTCAGGCCCGACAGCCCGGAGAAGCCCATCGTCGTCTCGATGCTGCGGCCATCGAGCATCGCGCAGAGGCTGGCGCCGCCGCCCAGGTGGGCGACGATCACGCGCCGCGCCTGCGGCTCGAACTCGCGCATGCGCTCGCCGATGTATTCGTAGGACAGGCCGTGGTAGCCCCGGTGATGGATGCCGGCGCCTCGCACGGCCTTGGGCAGCGCGTAGGTGCGCGCCGTCTCCGGCATCGTCAGGTGGAACGACGAATCGAAGCAGGCGACCTGCGGCAGCTCGGGCATCTGGGCCGCGACCGCCCGCGCGCCGCGCACGTTGAAGGGCTGGTGCGACGGCTCCATGGCCGACTGCGCGGCCAGCGTCTTCAGCACCTGCGTATCGAGACGCACGGGGCCGGCGTAGCGCGGGCCGCCGAGCATCATGCGATGCCCGGCCCCGACGATCGTGGCGTCGGCCAGGCGGCCCTGCAGCCACGTCAGCGCGAAGCGCAGCGCCTCGTCGTGATCGATCGGACGGCCGCTGGGCCACGCATGCGTCGCCAGCTCCTGGCCCGCCGCGTCTTGCACGACGAAGCGAGGCGTGCTCGCGATCGCGTCGACGCTGCCGGAGGCGTTCAGCGACAACGCACGCGCCTCGTCGATGTCGTAGGCCGCGAACTTCAGGCTGGTCGAGCCCGCGTTGAAGACCAGGAGGGCGTCAGCCACGCGCACTCATCTTGCCGCTGCAGCGGCGTGGCGCGGCATCCATTGCCAGTGACGGATCTCCGGCATGTCCTGTCCATGCTTGCAGATGTACCGGCGATGTTCAGCGAGCTTCTCGCGCAGCAAAGGGATCAGCGCGATGCCCGCATCGCCCGTCTGAGGCAGTTGGCAGACCGCATCGATGGCGAGGTGGAACCGATCGAGCTCGTTGAGCACGGTCATGTCGAAGGGCGTCGTGATCGTGCCCTCCTCCTTGTAGCCGTGCACGTGGAAGTGGACGTGGTTCGTGCGTCGATAGGTCAGCTTGTGGATCAGCGCGGGATAGGCGTGGAACGCGAAGATCACGGGCTTGCCGAAGGTGAAGATCGCGTCGAACTCCTCGTCGCTCAGGCCGTGCGGATGCTCCGACGGCGACTGCAGCTTCATCAGGTCGACGACGTTGACCACGCGGATCCGCAATGCGGGGATGTGCTCCCGCAGGAGGGACACCGCCGCCAGCGTCTCCAGCGTCGGCACGTCTCCGCAGCAGGCCATCACGACATCGGGACAGGTGTCGCGGTGGTCGCTCGCCCACTCCCAGATGCCGATGCCCTTCGTGCAGTGCTCGACGGCCGCATCCATGGCCAGCCACTGCGGCGACGCATGCTTGCCGGCCACGACGACGTTGACGTAGTCGCGGCTGCGCAGGCAATGATCCATCACCGACAGCAGGCAGTTGGCGTCGGGCGGCAGGTACACGCGCACGATCTCCGCCTTCTTGTTGACGACATGGTCGATGAAGCCGGGATCCTGGTGCGTGAAGCCGTTGTGATCCTGGCGCCAGACGTGCGACGTCAGCAGGATGTTGAGCGACGCGATGGGTCGCCGCCAGGGCAGCCCGCGGCAGACCTTCAGCCACTTGGCGTGCTGGTTGAACATCGAGTCGACGATGTGGATGAAGGCCTCGTAGCAATTGAGCAGGCCGTGCCGCCCGGTCAGCAGGTAGCCTTCGAGCCAGCCTTCGCACTGGTGCTCGCTGAGCATCTCCATGACGCGACCCGAGCGGGCGAGCCATTCGTCATCGGGCGTGGTCGCCGCGTCCCATTGGCGCGAGGTCGCCCCGAACACCGCCCCGAGGCCGTTGGACAGCGTCTCGTCCGGCCCGAAGACGCGGAAGTTGCGGCCCGGCTCGTTGAGGTCGACGATGTCGCGCAGGAAGGCGCCGAAGACGCCCGTGTCGCCCGGCCCCGTCACGCCCGGCTCCGGCACGGCGAACGCGTAGTCCTGGAATCGCGGCAGCCGCAGGTCGCGCAGCAGCTTGCCGCCGTTCGCATGCGGATTCGAGCCCATGCGACGCGTGCCGACCGGCGCGAGGCTGGCGAGCGCCTCGATCAAGCGGCCGCTCGCGTCGAACAACTCGTCCGGCCGGTAGCTCAGGAGCCAGTCCTCGATCAGCTTCAGATGCGCGGGATGTTGCGCCGGATCCGAGATCGGCACCTGGTGCGACCGGAACGTGCCTTCCACCTTCAGGCCGTCGACCATCTTCGGGCCCGTCCAGCCCTTGGGCGACGCGAGCACGATCATCGGCCAGCGCGGTCGCCGGGTGGCTCCGTGCCGCCTCGCGGCCGCCTGGTGGTCGCGGATCTGGGCGACCGCCGTGTCGAGCGCCGCGGCCATCGCCTCGTGCATCGGACGCGGGTCATGGCCTTCCACGAAGATCGGCGTCCAGCCGTAGCCGCGCAGCAGTTGGTCGAGCTCCTCGCGAGTGATGCGCGCGAGCACGGTCGGATTGGAGATCTTGTAGCCGTTCAGGTGCAGGATCGGCAGCACGGCGCCGTCGGTCGCCGGGTCGAGGAACTTGTTCGAATGCCAGGCCGTGGCCAGCGGACCGGTCTCCGCTTCGCCGTCGCCGATCACGCAGGCCGCGATGAGATCCGGGTTGTCGAACACCGCGCCGAACGCGTGGCTCAGCGAGTAGCCCAGCTCGCCGCCCTCATGGATCGAGCCCGGGCACTCCGGCGACGCATGGCTGGGGATGCCGCCCGGAAACGAGAATTGCAGGAACAGCTTCTGCAACCCGCTCTCGTCGCGGCCGATCTCGGGATAGACCTCGCTGTAGCTGCCTTCGAGATAGGTGTTGGCGACGACCGCGGGGCCGCCGTGCCCCGGCCCGGAGATGTAGATCATGTCCAGGTCGTACTTGACGATGATGCGGTTCAGGTGGACGTAGATGAAGTTCTGGCCGGGCGTCGTGCCCCAGTGGCCCAGCAGCATGTGCTTGATGTCGGTCGACGCCAGCGGGCGCTTCATCAACGGGTTGTCGCACAGGTAGATCTGGCCGACCGACAGGTAGTTGGCGGCACGCCAGTAGGCGTCGATGCGATCCAGCGGCTCCGGCTTCGGGCCCTGGCTCGTCGGAAGCGGGAGGGTCTCGCTGGGCTCGATGTTCATCCATGGACGGTGCGCGCCGCCCGGCGATGCGTCTGTGCGGTGGCGCACGTCCGGCTCGTGGTGCCACGAGCTCGACGACGCGATGCTTCGGTCTCGCGAAGCGAGCATTCAGACCCACAAAGACAAACGCCTCGCAAAAGCGAGGCGTCTGGATTTGGAGGCGCGACCCAGAGTCGAACTGGGCTAGACGGATTTGCAATCCGTTGCATAACCGATTTGCTATCGCGCCGTTGTCGGCTGACTGACCGGAAAGGCAAGCCAGAACCGTCAATTCTGACAAAAAAGGGAAGCATGAGCTTCCCTTTTTCTAAAACCTGGAGCGGGAAACGAGACTCGAACTCGCGACCTCAACCTTGGCAAGGTTGCGCTCTACCAACTGAGCTATTCCCGCATGGTCCAGCTTTCGGACTCCAACCTCGATAACGTTTTGCGTTAGAAGTTTTCGTCTTCCTGCTGAAGCTAGCAGTTTATACCGGTTTGTTCTGTCTTTGCAAGCCCGACTTTTTCAGTCTGATTTGCTCGACAGCCGGAACTGCTGCCCGGGTCGCCTTGCGACGGCCCGGGCGCGCATTCTAACCCGAGATCAGTGCTTCATCGAGTCCGAGACGTCCGCTTTCGCGACCGGCGCTTCGACGACCGGCGGAACGGCGACGCCGTCCTTCGGCGCCTCGTCTTCCGGCAGCGGCTGCGGCATCGACTCGAGCGCGACTTCCAGCACCTTGTCGACCCAGCGCACCGGGATGATCTCGATCTGGCTCTTCACGTTCTCGGGGATGTCCTGCAGATCCTTGACGTTGTCCTCGGGGATCATCACCGTGGTGATGCCGCCCCGATGCGCCGCCAGCAGCTTCTCCTTCAGGCCGCCGATCGCCGTGACCTCGCCGCGCAGCGTGATCTCGCCGGTCATCGCCACGTTGGCACGCACCGGGATGCCCGTCAGCGCCGAGACGAAGGCCGTGGCCATCGCCGCACCGGCGCTGGGGCCGTCCTTGGGCGTCGCGCCGTCCGGCACGTGGATGTGGATGTCGCGCTTCTCGAACAGCTCGTCCTTGATGCCCAGGCGCGCGGCGCGGCTGCGGATCACGGTGCGGGCAGCCTCGACCGACTCCTTCATCACGTCGCCCAGCGAACCGGTGCGGATGATGTTGCCCTTGCCCGGCATGACGGCCGACTCGATGGTGAGCAGGTCGCCGCCGACTTCCGTCCACGCGAGGCCGACCACCTGGCCGACCTGGTTCTTCTTCTCGGCGCGGCCGAAGTCGTACTTGCGAACGCCCAGGAAATCGTTGAGGTTGTCCTCGGTGATGACGGCCTTGCCGTCCTGCTTCTTCAGCTGGACGCTCTTGACCACCTTGCGGCAGACCTTGGAGATCTCGCGCTCGAGCGAACGCACGCCGGCTTCACGCGTGTAGTAGCGGATGATGCCGCGGATCGCGCCTTCGGTGAGTTCGAGCTCGTCGGGCTTGACGCCGTTGTTCTCCGACTGCTTGGGCAGCAGGTAACGCTGGGCGATGTTGAGCTTCTCGTCCTCGGTGTAGCCCGCCAGGCGGATCACTTCCATCCGGTCCAGCAGCGCCGGCGGGATGTTCATCGAGTTCGACGTCGCCACGAACATCACGTCCGACAAGTCGAAGTCGAGTTCGATGTAGTGGTCGCTGAACGTGTGGTTCTGCTCCGGGTCGAGCACTTCCAGCAGCGCCGACGACGGGTCGCCGCGGAAGTCCATGCCCAGCTTGTCGATCTCGTCGAGCAGGAACAGCGGATTGCGCGTGCCGACCTTGGTCAGGTTCTGCAGCACCTTGCCCGGCATCGAGCCGATGTACGTGCGGCGATGACCACGGATCTCGGCCTCGTCGCGCACGCCGCCGAGGGCCATGCGAACGAACTTGCGGCCGGTGGCGCGCGCCACCGACTGGCCGAGCGAGGTCTTGCCGACGCCCGGAGGGCCGACCAGGCACAGGATAGGCGCCTTGACCTTGTCGACGCGCTGTTGCACGGCGAGATATTCGAGGATGCGGTCCTTGACCTTCTCGAGGCCGTAGTGATCCTCGTTCAGCACGTCCTCGGCGTGCGCCAGGTCGTGCTTGATCTTGGTCTTCTTGGCCCACGGCAGGCCGATCAGCGTGTCGAGGTAGTTGCGCACCACCGTCGCCTCGGCCGACATCGGCGACATCAGCTTGAGCTTCTTCAGCTCGTTGTCGGCCTTCTTGCGCGCTTCCTTGGGCATGCGCGCGGCCTTGATCTTCTTTTCCAGTTCCTCGAGGTCGGCACCTTCTTCGCCGTCGCCGAGTTCCTTCTGGATCGCCTTGACCTGCTCGTTGAGGTAGTACTCGCGCTGGCTCTTCTCCATCTGGCGCTTGACGCGGCCACGGATGCGCTTTTCCACCTGCAGGATGTCGACTTCGTGCTCGAGCAGCTCCAGCAGCTTTTCCAGGCGCTGGGCGATGTCGAACAGGTCGAGGACGGACTGCTTGGCCTCGAGCTTGAGCGGCAGGTGCGCCGCGATCGTGTCGGCCAGGCGACCCGGATCGTCGATGCCCGCGATGGACGTCAGGATCTCGGGCGGGATCTTCTTGTTGAGCTTGACGTACTGGTCGAACTGCTGCGTCACGGCGCGGCGCAACGCCTCGACCTCGGGCGACGTCTCCGTCTGCGGCGCGACGGGGACGGACTCGGCGACGAAGTGCTCGCCGTTGTCGCTGATGTCCTTCGTGGACGCGCGCTGGATGCCTTCGACCAGCACCTTCACGGTGCCATCGGGCAGCTTCAGCATCTGCAGGATGCTCGAGACACAACCGATCTCGAACATGTCGTCGGCGCGCGGCTCGTCCTTGCCGGCGGCCTTCTGGGCCACGAGCATGATCTGGCGACCCGCCTCCATCGCCGCTTCCAAGGCCTTGATGGACTTGGGACGGCCGACGAACAGCGGAATCACCATGTGCGGGAACACGACGACGTCGCGCAGCGGGAGCAGCGGCAGCGTGATCGGCTCGGAGGGCAGGATGGGATGTCCGGACATGTGGGGAAACCTCTCTTTCTCGAGCCCAGATGCGGCTCGAGCATTCAATTACAAGATGCCAACCCAATGCTGCGGGAAAGCCGCAGGACTTGCAGCGAGATCAAGCGCTGGCTTTGGCCTGTTCTCGATAGACCAGCAGCGGTTTCGCGTTCTCTTCGATGATGTGCTCGTCGATCACGACCTGCGCCACGCCATCCAGCAGCGGCAGCTCGAACATCGTGTCGATCAGCGCCTGCTCCATGATCGAGCGCAGCCCGCGCGCGCCGGTCTTGCGCTTGAGCGCCTTGCGCGCGATCGCGGCCAGGGCCGTCGGGCGGATGTCGAGTTCGACGCCGTCCATCATGAACAGCTTCTGGTACTGCTTGACCAGCGCGTTCTTCGGCTCGGTGAGGATCTGCACCAGGGCGTCCTCGGTCAGCTCGCCCAGCGTCGCGACCACCGGCAGGCGGCCGACGAGCTCGGGGATCAAGCCGAACTTGATCAGGTCTTCCGGCTCGACCTCGCGGAACAGGTCGGAGACGCGGCGTTCGTCCTTGCTGTGCACGGTGGCGCCGAAGCCGATGCCCGAGCGCTCGGTGCGGCCGCGGATCACCTTCTCGAGGCCGTCGAACGCGCCGCCGCAGATGAACAGGATGTTGGTCGTGTCGATCTGCAGGAAGTCCTGGTTCGGGTGCTTGCGCCCGCCCTGCGGCGGCACCGAGGCCATCGTGCCCTCGACCAGCTTCAGCAGCGCCTGCTGCACGCCTTCCCCCGAGACGTCGCGCGTGATCGACGGGTTGTCGGCCTTGCGCGAGATCTTGTCGATCTCGTCGATGTAGACGATGCCGCGCTGCGCGCGCTCGACGTCGTAGTTGCAGTTCTGCAGCAGCTTCTGGATGATGTTCTCGACGTCCTCGCCCACGTAGCCGGCTTCGGTCAGCGTGGTGGCGTCGGCGATCACGAACGGCACGTTGAGCAGGCGCGCGAGCGTCTGCGCGAGCAGCGTCTTGCCGGAGCCGGTGGGGCCGATCAGCAGGATGTTGCTCTTGCTCAGCTCCACCTCGTCCTTCGAGGCGGACATGTGCTTCAGGCGCTTGTAGTGGTTGTACACCGCCACCGACAGGATGCGCTTGGCCACGTCCTGGCCGATCACGTAGTTGTCGAGGCTCGCCTTGATCTCCGACGGCATCGGCAGGTCGGACTTCGTCTTCGCGGTCGCCGAGCCTTCGGCCGGCACCTCGTCGCGAATGATGTCGTTGCACAGCTCGATGCATTCGTCGCAGATGAACACCGACGGGCCGGCGATCAGCTTCTTGACCTCGTGCTGGCTCTTCCCGCAGAAAGAGCAGTACAAGACCTTTTCGGCGGAGGTGCCCTTCTTATCTGCCATGGACGTGCTTCAAGCCTGGTGAGAGTGTTTCAAGTGGATGATAGACCAAGCCGGAGCCGGGCCTTTGTTACGAGCGCGCGGAAACGACCTGGTCGACGATGCCGTAGGTCTTCGCTTCTTCGGCTGACATGAAATAGTCGCGCTCGGTGTCCTTCTCGACCTTTTCCAGCGGCTGGCCGGTGCGCTCGGCCGTGATCTTGTTCATCTGCTCGCGCGTCTTCAGGATCTCGCGGGCGTGGATCTCGATGTCCGTCGCCTGGCCCTGCATGCCGCCCAGCGGCTGGTGGATCATGATCTTCGAATTCGGCAGCGAGAAGCGCTTGCCCTTCTCGCCTGCGGCCAGCAGGAACGCGCCCATGCTGGCGGCCAGCCCGATGCACAGCGTGGAGACGTGCGGCTTGATGAAGTTCATCGTGTCGAAGATCGACATGCCCGCGCTGACGCTGCCGCCCGGCGAGTTGATGTACAGGGAGATGTCCTTGTCCGGGTTCTCGCTCTCCAGGAACAGCAGCTGCGCAACGACGAGGTTGGCGGAATGGTCGTTGACGGGCCCGACCAGGAACACGATGCGCTCGCGCAGCAGGCGCGAGTAGATGTCGTAGGCGCGTTCGCCGCGGCCGGAGGTCTCGATGACCATGGGCACCATGCCCAGGGCTTGCGTTTCAAGTGCGCTCATGGAGGAGTTCTTTTCCGTAGCTGGAAGGGTCTGTGGAGACCATTATGTCGCGTCAGGCGCGACCCCACCGTCGGAGATGGCGCCTGAACACCGTTTAACAAGACCGCCACGGCTGCGTCGCTCGACTGCAGCGAGCCGCGCAAACGAAAACGCCCGGCGGGGCCGGGCGTCTCGGTCTCGCGCTCGAGGCCGGTCAGGCCGTCATCAGCGAGTCGAACGGCAGTTCCTTGTCCGTGACCTTGGCCTTGGACAGGATGAACTCGGTGACGTTGTTCTCGACGACGATCGCCTCGACCTCGGCCATGCGCGAGCGGTCCGACAGATACCAGCGCTGCACTTCGAACGGCTTCTCGTAGCTCTGCGACATCTCTTCGATGTGCGCCTGGAGCTGCTCGGGCTTGGCCTGCAGGTTGTTGGTGCGCACGAGTTCGGCGACGACCAGGCCCAGGCGCACGCGGCGCTCGGCCTGCGGCACGAAGATCTCGGCGGGGATGGTCGCCTTGTCGGCATCCTTGACGCCGCGCTGCTTCAGGTCCTCGCGCGCGCCTTCGACCAGGCGTTCGGTCTCGTTCTGCACCAGCGCCTTGGGCAGGTCCAGCGTCGCGGCGGCGGCCAGCGCGTCCATCGCGGCGGCCTTGTTCTTGGCCAGCACGCGGAACTTGACTTCGCGCTCGAGGTTCTTGCGCACGTCGGCGCGCAGCGCCTCGACGGTGCCGTCGGCGATGCCCAGCGCCTTGGCGAACGCGTCGTCGACTTCCGGCAGGTGCTGGGCTTCGATCTTCTTCATGGTGACCATGAAGTCGGCTTCGCGGCCGGCCACGTCGGCGCCGTGGTAGTCGGCGGGGAACTGCAGCGGGAACGTCTTGGACTCGCCGACCTTCATGCCGCGCACGGCCTGGTCGAACTGCTCCAGCATCTGGCCTTCGCCGACGAGGAACTGGAAGGCTTCGGCCTTGCCGCCGTCGAACGGCTCGCCGTCGATCTTGCCTTCGAAGTCGATCGTGACGCGGTCGCCGGCGGCGGCGCCGTCGGCGGCCGGGCGCTGGGCGAACGTGCGGCGCTGCTTGCGCAGGATCTCGACGGTCTTGTCGATGGCGGCATCGTCGACGCTGGTCGTGATGCGCTCGATCTCGGCCGCCGACAGGTCGCCGATGACGACTTCCGGGTAGACCTCGAACGTCGCGTCGAACTCCATCGCGCCTTCGGCCGACTGTTCCTTCTCGGCGATGCGCGGCGTGCCGGCGACGCGAAGCTTCGCTTCGTTGGCAGCGGCGTTGAACGCGTTGCCCAGCTTGTCGTTCATGACCTCGTACTGCACCTGGTAGCCGTAGCGCTGGGCAACGACCGACATCGGCACCTTGCCCGGGCGGAACCCGTCGGCCTTGACCGTGCGGGAAAGCTTCTTGAGGCGGGTCTCGACTTCCTTGTTGATCTCCGCGGCCGGGAGGCTCAGCGAGATGCGGCGTTCGAGCTTGTCGAGGGTTTCTACGTTAACTGCCATGATGGGACTCTTGGTTCGCAAATTCTGGTGCGCGGGGCGGGACTCGAACCCGCACGCCGGTGAAGGCGTCAGGACCTAAACCTGGTGCGTCTACCAATTTCGCCACCCGCGCTTCGTGATCCAGGAGCTGGGGACAGGATTTGACGCAACCCCCCGCT
>Ga0302314_10000110_pt1 | contig 137179 bp, 127 predicted proteins | sample III_Palsa_N2_3_FD_200533 | JGI IMG/M metagenome (GOLD analysis project Ga0302314, IMG submission 200533) | Peat permafrost microbial communities from Stordalen Mire near Abisko, Sweden - III_Palsa_N2_3 | ecosystem: Environmental > Terrestrial > Soil > Palsa > Peat permafrost | place: Sweden... | reverse complement strand
ATCGTCCGCCAAGGCGATGTCAAAGGTCACATGCTGCAGCTTGCCGCGGATGTCCGTGAACCGAAGGTCGACGTACTCAACCTCCTTCTCCTTCATCAGAGCGTGAATCTCTGCCGACGTGGTCATGGTCTCAAAAATCCTCTTGGCGATTTCAGGTGTGGAAACGGGGGGCGGCTGGGCGCCGCCCCCCGAGGTTTAAGCGCAGTTCAGAACTCAAGTCTCGTGCAGGGCCTCCCCGTGGAGAGCCATGTCCAGGCCCTCTTGCTCGTCCTCCTCGCTGACCCGCAGGCCGACGGTGTACTTGCACACCATCAGGATCAGGAAGGTGACGACGCCCGACCACACGATGGTGCCGAGGCAGCCGTAGAACTGGGTCAGGGCGCTGTGGACCTTGCCGGCGGAATTGATCGTCGCGTCGGCGAAGACCCCGGTCAGGATCGCGCCGATGAAGCCGCCGACCCCGTGCACGCCGAAGGCGTCCAGGCTGTCGTCATATTTGAAGATGCGCTTGAGGAAGACGGCGGCAAGGTAGCAGCCGACGCCGGCGGCGATGCCGATGAAGAAGGCGCCGTTCGGGTTGACGAAACCCGAGGCCGGCGTCACCGCCACCAGTCCGGCGACCGCGCCCGAGGCCATGCCCAGCATGGTCGGCTTCTTGGAAACGACCCACTCGGCGGCCATCCAGGCTAGGGCCGCGACCGCCGTGGCGATCTGGGTATTGGCCATGGCCGCGCCCGCCAGGGCGTTGGCCGTCGTCGCGGAGCCGGCGTTGAAGCCGAACCAGCCGACCCACAGCAAGCTGGCGCCGATCATGGTGTAGACGAGGTTGTTGGGGGCCATATTGTCGTGGCCCAGACCCTTGCGCTTGCCGAGCATCAGGGCGCAGACGAGCCCCGCGACCCCGGCGTTGATATGCACCACGGTGCCGCCGGCAAAGTCGAGCACGCCCACCCTGGCGCCCAGGAAGCCGCCGCCCCACACCCAGTGAGCGATGGGCGCGTAGACGAAGATCGACCACAGGGTCATAAACAGCAGCAAAGCCGAGAACTTCATGCGCTCCGCGAAGGCCCCGCAGATGAGCGCCGGGGTGATGATCGCGAAGGTCATCTGGAACATCATGTAGACGTATTCGGGGATGGTCACGGTCGAGCCGGCGATGGTGTACGGCTTATCCATGGTGATCTGCTTCAGAAACGAGTCGCCGAGGCCGCCCCAGTACTGGTTCTGGCCTGGATCGGGGTTGGTGCCGAAGGCGATCGAATAGCTGCACACGTACCAGACTACGGTCACGACGCAGGTGATGGCGAAGGATTGCGCCACCGTGGCGATGACGTTCTTTTTCCGCACCATGCCGCCGTAGAACAGCGCCAGGCCGGGAATGGTCATCAACAGCACCAGCGCCACCGAGGCCAGCATCCAGGCCGTGTCGCCGCTGTTGGGATTGGCGTTGTAGTTCGGCGTCGTCGCGGCCGGAGCTGCGGGGGCCGGGGTGGCGGCCGCGGCCGGTGCGGTGGCGACGGCGTTGGTCGTTGTATTTGATTGCGCCAGCGCCGCTGGAGGCGCGGCCAGCGTGGCGACCACGGCCACAGCCGCGACCGCGGCGAGGGCCCGCTTGACCTCTGTCAGGACCGGGAAACGTCGTTTCATGCCAGGATTTCCTGTTCTGTATGGGCGCCCGAGGGGCGCGTCAGAGCGCGGCGAGACCGGTCTCGCCGGTGCGAATGCGAACCGCTTCTTCCACCGGAAGGACGAAGACCTTGCCGTCTCCGATCTTACCCGAGGAAGCGGCGGTCCTGATCGCCTCGACGGCGCGCGGCGCGAGTTCGTCGGCGACCACGGTCTCGATGCGGATCTTGGGCAGGAACGTCGATTTGTACTCGGCCCCCCGATAGATCTCGGTGTGCCCTTTCTGTCGGCCGTGGCCGTGGGCTTCGGTGACCGTCATGCCTTCGACCCCCGCCGCCACCAGGGCGTCGCGGACATCGTCGATCTTGTACGGCTTGATTATCGCCACGACCATCTTCATCGGCAGCCTCGAATCTCCCGTGCCTGAAAGGCCAGAGAGGCATGTGACAGGCGCGCCACCGAGGCGCCCGAACGCGGACGGGAGGCGCTGCAGATTGCCGAGGTTGCCCAATCCCCTGGCGAATCGGCCGGCCCCGGCGCCTACGCAATGGGCGCCGCCCAGCCCGGCCCTTTGCCTCGCCTGGAGCCGGAGGGCATAGTGAGGCGTGACCTCCGCACCCAACGATCTCCGCGCCTTGACCCCGGTCCCGGGCGCTGCGGACCCGCTCACCTCGGTGGAGGGTATTGTCGATGGGCTGTCCGAAGTCGGCTACATCGCCTCGCGGCGCATCGCCACGTCTCTCTACATGGCCACGCACCTGCAGAAGCCCATCCTGGTCGAAGGCGTCGCCGGCGTCGGCAAGACCGAGCTGGCGCTCAGCGCCGCGCGCCTGCTCGGCCTGCCGCTCATCCGCCTGCAATGCTACGAGGGCCTCGACGAGGCGCGCGCGCTCTATGAGTGGAAATACGGCAAGCAGCTTCTTTACACCCAGATTCTCAAGGACCACCTCGGTCCTGAGCTGGGCCAGGCGCCCGATCTGGCCTCGGCCATGGCCCGCTTGCAGGGCGTTGGCGATCTCTTCTTCTCCGAACCGTTCCTGGAACCCCGGCCGCTGCTGCAGGCGCTGAGGACCGAAGGCGGCGCGGTGTTGCTCATCGACGAGATCGACAAGAGCGACGAAGCCTTCGAGGCCTTTCTGCTCGAGATGCTGTCGGCCTTTCAGGTGTCGATCCCCGAAATCGGCGTGATCAAGGCCGAGACGCCGCCCATGGTGTTTCTCACCTCGAACAATGTGCGCGATCTGGGCGACGCCCTGAAGCGGCGCTGCCTGCACCTGCACATCCCCCTGCCGGACCAAGCGCTGGAGGAGCGGATCGTCGCGGCCCGCGCGCCCGAGGTCGAGGCCCGCCTGCGCACGGCCCTGGTGACCTTCGTGCAGGGCCTGCGCCGGCTCGATCTGCGCAAGCCGCCGTCGATCTCCGAGACCGTGGACTGGGCCCGCGCCCTGGTCCTGCTCCACGCCCGGACGCTCGATCCCGCCCTGGTGCGCGAGACCCTGAACGTCCTTTTGAAGTTCCAATCCGACATCGCCGCCGCTGAAGCCAAACTCGACGATCTGCTGACCGCGACGCCCGGCCGGGGTGGGGGCCATGCCCGCCGCTGACCCCGGCGTCCTGGCGGGCTTCATCCGTGCGCTGCGCGCCAGCGAGGTGCGGGTCTCGCCGGCCGAGGCGATCGACGCTCACCGGGCCTTGGCCGACGTCGGCTTCGCCGACCGCGCCCTGGTCAGGGACGCGCTGGCGACGACGCTGGCCAAGAGCGCCGAGGAAGCCGCTCGCTTCGACGCCTGCTTCGATCTCTTCTTCACCCGGCGCGAGTTCGCGACCGGCGCTGCGGAGGAGGCTTCGGCCGAGGGCCTTGAGGCGATGATCCTCGCCGAAGACGCGGCGGGTCTGGCTCAGGCCATGGAGGCCGCCGCCGGGGTCGTCGGCGCGTCCGACATCCAGCTCTCCACCCAGCGCGGCCTGTTCGCCCGCCGCCTGCTGGATCAGATGGGCCTGCGCGGTCTGGAGGCCCGCATCGCCGCGCTGCGCGATTCTGATGCGCCGGATGCGCGCGCGCTCGCCGAGCGTCTCGGCCACGGCCGCGCCGATCTCTTCGTTCAGGCGGGCGCCTTCATCGACCGCCAGGCGCGGCTCTACGCCGGCGAGACCGGCCGGCGGCTGCGCGAACAGATCCTGGCCCGCCAGGCCTTCACCGCCGTCGCCGACGAGGATGTCCGCGCCATGGAGGCGCTCGTGCGGCGCATGGCTCGGCGCCTGGCCCAGCGCTACGCCCGCCGCCGCCATCGGGCCAAGGTCGGCCAACTCGACGTCCGCCACACGATCCGCCGCAGCCTCGCTCACGGCGGCGTCCCCTTCGACGTGGTCTGGAAACGGCGGAAGATCGACAAGCCACGGATCGTCGTTGTCTGCGACGTGTCGCGCTCGGTGGCCGCGGCGGCTCAGTTCCTGCTGCTGTTCCTCCACTGCCTCAGGGAGGTGGTCGAGCGCCTGGACGCCTTCGCCTTCTCCGACCGGTTGGTCAGCGTGAACGACCTGCTGGACGACGAGACCGTCGACGACGCCATCACCCTCATCCTGGAGCGCGTCGGCTTCCGGCCGACCGACTACGGCCGCGCGTTCGAGGATCTGTTCGACGACCACGGAGCGAGCCTGGACCGACGCACCACCGTCATCATCCTGGGCGACGGTCGCTCCAACTACGTCGAGCCGCGCCTGGATCTGATGCGCCGCCTGGCCGACCAGACCCGCTCGGTCATCTGGCTCAATCCGGAACCCGAGACCTACTGGGGCCAGGGGGATTCCAGGATGGACGCCTACGCCCGCTTTTGCCGTGTGGCCAAGACCTGCAACACCCTGACCGGGTTGGAGCGGATCATCGACGACGTCCTGCGCACCCGCCTGCCGAGATGAGCTAGATTGCGCCCATGACCGAGACTCACCTCGAACCGGCGGCCGACAACGCCCAGCCCTACACCGTCTCCGAGCTGGCCTTCGCGCTCAAGCGGACCATCGAGGACGCCTATGGCTATGTGCGGCTGCGCGGCGAGCTGTCCAAGGTCACCTTCCACGGCAACGGCCACATCTATCTCGACCTCAAGGACGAGCGGGCCTCGATCGCCGGCGTGGTCTGGCGCGGCCAGGCCAAGTCGCTGGCCGTGCGGCCGGAGACGGGCCTGGAGGTGATCGTCACCGGCAAGGTCACCACCTATCCCGGCCGCTCTCAGTATCAGCTGATCATCGAGACCATGGAGCCGGCGGGCGTCGGCGCCCTGCTGGCCCAGCTGGAGCGCCTGAAGGCCAGACTGGCCGCCGAGGGCCTGTTCGCGACTGAGCGCAAGCGGGCCCTGCCGGTCATGCCGGCGACGATCGGCGTCATCACCAGCCCGACCGGCGCGGTCATTCGCGACATCCTCCACCGCATCGCCGACCGCTGGCCTTGCCGGGTGATCGTCTGGCCGGTGGTGGTCCAGGGCGATCAGGCCGCCGCCCAGGTGCGCGCCGCCATCGAGGGCTTTGGCGCCCTCCTGCCCGGCGGACCGATCCCGCGCCCGGATCTCATCATCGTCGCCCGCGGCGGCGGCTCGGTGGAAGACCTGTGGCCGTTCAACGACGAGGCTCTGGCCCGCGCGGCGGCGGCCTCGCCCATCCCGCTGATCTCAGCCGTGGGCCACGAGACCGACACCACCCTGATCGACTTCGTCTCCGACCGCCGCGCGCCCACGCCGACGGCGGCGGCCGAACTGGCGACGCCGGTCCTGGCCGATCTGGTCGCCGCCATCCAGGACCAGGGTCTGCGGCTCGCCCGCGCCGGCGGCCAGGTGGTCGAGGTGCGCCGCACGCGCCTGTCCGCCGCCGCGCGCGGGCTGCCCAGGCCCCACGACCTCCTCGCCATCGCCAGCCAGTCGCTCGATCTGTCCGCCTCGCGCCTCGCCGCCGGCCTGCAGCGCAATGTAGACCGCCATCGCCACGGTCTGGCCGTCGCCTCGGCGTCGCTGCGTCCGCGCCTGCTGACCTCCGGGCTCGAACTGAAGACGCGGCAGGTGGAGCAGGCGGGTGCGCGCCTCCACCCCACCGTCACCCGCCGGCTCGCCACGCTCGGCGAACGGCTGACGGCCACCGGCAAGGTCCTGGTCTCGCTGGAGCCCAAGGCGCCGCTGAAACGCGGCTTCGCCCTGGTGCGCGGGGCGGACGGGCGCCTGGCCAAGCTGGCCGCCGATATCGCCCCCGGCGAAGCGGTCGAACTCGAATTCGCCGACGGTCGCCTGCCCGCGCGGGTCGACGGCGAGCCCCCTTTTGCGCTAAGTCCGCCGCCATGAACGCGCACGACAAGGATTTTGCAGGCAACGCCGAGCCGCCGGCGGTGGTCAGCTATGGCGATGGCGAATTCACCGTCATCCGGCAGGGCCGCTATGTTCTCTGCGCGGTCAGCGGCCGGCGCATCCCCCTGGAAGCCCTGCGCTACTGGAACCCGGTCACCCAGGAAGCCTTCGCCGGCCCTGCCGAGGCGCTGGCCCGGTGGAAGGAACTGAACGGCTGAGGGGGAGGTGGCGTTGTAGGCTGCAATCCCGGAATTACCGTGACGTTGAACTCAACAACTTCGCGGCTCGCACCTACGCCGCCTTCTCCACCACCCGGAGATGCCCGCGCGCGTCGCCTTGAGCCTTGGTCCTGACGACGATCTCCACGTCCCGGCCGAGCGCAATCAGACAACGCATCAGGCGGTCGCTGGAAAAGCCGCCGAGTCGCCCATTGACCAGCGCCGACACCTTAGGTTGATCGAGGCCCGTGAGGACGGCCGCCGCGGCCTGGGTCAGCCCTACGCGCCGGATCGCGTCGCGGATCAGGCTGGCGAGCTGAGCCTTGGCCAGCTCCTCCTCCGGCTCGGCGACCCCGAGGTCGGCGAACACATTGCCGGAGCCTTCGCTCACCGCGATTTCGTCTTCGCGCCGGTCATCCATCGGTCGTAGTCCTCTTTCGCTCGCTTGAGCCTCTGCTCAATCAAAGCGATCTCATGGTGCGGCGTCGCGATGCCGCTCTTTGACTTCTTCTGGAAGGCATGGAGCACATAGACCGCGCCGGCGAAGCGCACTGTGTAGACCGCCCGGAACGTATCGCCGTCGAAGTCGTCCACCACCTCCAGCACGCCGGCGCCGCCGAATCCTTTGAGCGGCTTGGCCCACCCCGCCTTTCGCCCGAGTTGCGCCTCCCAGAGCGCACCCCCAACCCGCAGCCTGACAGACTCTGGAAACTCCCGCACGTCGTCGCGGCTCGAACCGACCCAGCGGACCGGCTTGGGCTCAGCTTCATCAGCCGCCACCAAGTCGCTCCGTTATGCCATATATAGCATATGAAGTTTCGTTGAGCGAAGCAAGCCGGTTGACCCGGCCCCTGGGGACGCCCCGATAAGGGCTGCGGTCAGCCGAAGCGAGGTGATTCGTGAACTCTTCCGCCCAATTCCTGAACCCGTCCGAAGCCGCCAGGCGGCTCGGCGTCTCGACGAAGGCGCTCCGGCTCTACGAGCAGCGTGGCCTCATCGCCCCCGCGCGTACAACGGCGGGATGGCGGGTCTACGGCCCGGACGAGATGGCTCGCCTTGCCGAGATCGCGGCGCTACGCGCCCTTGGCCTCAGCCTTGCCGAGGTGGCCCGGGTTTTGAAAGGTGATGTCCAGGGATTGGAGCCGGCGCTGGCCACGCACCAGGCGGCGCTCGAAGCGCGAATTCGCCAGCTCGGCGGTGTTGTGGAGAGGGTTCGCGATCTGCGGACCGATCTGGCCGCGGGGCGCGCGCCCGCGACGGCCGAACTAGTCCGCCTGATCGATCCACCTGCCGCGGTTTTCGCCGCCTTCGATCTCCCGTGGCCTTGGGGCGGCGAGCGTTTCGAACTGCGTGATGTCAGGTCGTTGAACTACATCATCGGCCCACTTGGCAGTGGCAAGACCCGATTGGCGCAGCGCCTGGCTGAGGCTTTGCCCGGAGGCGCTTTCCTGGGCCTTGAGCGATTGGCCGATGGCGGCGCGGCGGCGCGGGCGCGGTTGGATGCCGACCCCGCTCTCAAGTCGCGGGTCGATCAGGCTCTGACCTGGCTCGTCGAAGAGGGCGCCACGGCCTCGGAAGCCCTGGTGGCCGTGCTCGTCGGACTGGAAACCGAAGATTGGGACAACCTGGTTGTCGATATGGTGGAACAGGGACTGGACCAGGCCGCTCAGGCGGCCCTGATCGCTTACCTGCGCCGGCGCCCATGCGGGCGACCGCTCTTCCTCTTGACCCGGTCGAGCGCGATCCTGGACCTGGCCGCGGTTGGCCCCGACGAAGCGATCATTCTTTGTCCGGCAAATCACAGCCCGCCGAGCCGTGTCGCCCCGCATCCCGGGTCGCCAGGTTACGAGGCTGTCGCGACTTGTCTCGCCCCACCGGAGGTGAGAGCGCGGACGGAAGACCTTATTGCGTGGCGACCACAGGTGGCTTGATGGCCGCTGGCGACCGCCGGAATCGCAGCCCTCGGTTCGACGGATCCCTCACCCCGCTTCCACGGGCGTCCACGCCAGGCGCGGTTTGCGGGCGGCCAGGGTTTCGTCGAGGCGGCGCAGGGGGGCGTGGAAGGGCGCGCCCTTGAAGCGCTCGATATCCCGCGCCTTCACCGCCTCGGCCAGCCGCAGCATGGCGTCACAGAACCGGTCGATCTCGCGCCGCGACTCGGTCTCGGTGGGCTCGATCAGCATCGCCCCGTGCGCCACCAGCGGGAAATACATGGTCATGGGATGGAAGCCTTCGTCGATCAGGGCCTTGGCGAAGTCGAGGGTGGTGACGCCGCTGCCCTCCAGCCAGGCGTCGTCGAACAGAGCCTCGTGCATGCACGGCCCGCCCGGATAGGCGACGCTGAGCGTGCCGCCCAGCCGCGCCTTGATGTAGTTGGCGTTGAGCACCGCGTCTTCGGCCACCTGCCTGAGGCCGTCGGCGCCGTGGCTCATCATATAGGCCAGGGCGCGGACATACATGCCCATCTGGCCGTGGAAGGCGCACATGCGGCCCAGCGCGCCGGCGGCCTCGCCCTCGGCGTGCTCGACAAGTTCGAAGCCGTTTTCGGTGTGACGCAGCAAGGGCGTTGGCGCGTGACGGGCCAGGGCCTCGCTCAGCACCACCGGTCCGGCGCCCGGCCCGCCGCCGCCGTGGGGCGTGGAGAAGGTCTTGTGCAGGTTGATGTGCATGGCGTCGACGCCGAGATCGCCCGGCCGCACGCGCCCGACGATGGCGTTGAAGTTGGCCCCATCGCAGTAGAAATAGGCTCCGGCGGCGTGGGTCAGGCGGGCGATCTCCAGCACGTCGCGCTCGAAGAGGCCGCAGGTGTTGGGATTGGTCACCATCACGGCGGCGACGTCGTCGTGCAGCTTGGCCTCGAGGTCGGCGAGGTCGACGCGGCCGTCAGCGGTCTGGGCGATCTCGACCACGCCGTAGCCGGCCAGAGCCGCGGTGGCCGGATTGGTGCCGTGGGCCGAGGTGGGCACGAGAACGGTCTTGCGCGCGTCGCCCCGGGCCTCGTGAGCCGCGCGGATGGCCAGCAGGCCGCAGAGCTCGCCGTGCGCCCCGGCCTTGGGTGAAAGCGCCACCGCCGGCATGCCGGTCAGTGTTTTCAGCCAGTGAGCCAGCTCGTCCATCAGGGCCAGGGCGCCCTGGACGGTGGAGACCGGCTGCAGGGGGTGGATGTCGGCGAAGCCCGGGAGGCGCGCCATCTTCTCGTCGAGGCGCGGGTTGTGCTTCATGGTGCACGAGCCCAGCGGATAGATGGCCAGGTCGATGGCGTGGTTCTTCTGGCTCAGGCGCACATAGTGGCGCACCGCCTCGGGCTCGGAGAGGCCGGGCAGGCGCAGGGGCTCGGCGCGGGTGAGGCCCGCCAGGTCGTCCAGCGGGCAGGCGACCTCCGGCAGGTCGACGCCGGTCTTGTCCCAGCCGCCCACCTCGAAGATCAGCGGCTCGTCCTGGAGGAGGGCGTGGCCTTGGCGACCGCTGTCGGCCGCCGCTTCCGACCGGGTGGGGCGTCCGACGCTGGCGAGGCTCATCGGGCGATCTCCTGGGCGAGGGCGGCGGCGAAGGCGGCGATATCCTCGTCGGTGGTGGTTTCGGTGGCGCAGACCAGGAGCACATCGTCCATCCCCGCTGAGGGATCCAGCCGGCTGAACGGCACGCCGGCCAGGATGTCCTGGCGCGCCAGGGCCTCGACGACGGCGTCGGCCGGCTTCGGCAGGCGGATGGCGAATTCGTTGAAGAAGCGCGGCGTCAGCACCTCGACGCCGGCCACGGCCGAGAGCGACTCGCGCAAGCGTTGGGCGCGGGCATGGTTGATCCGCGCCAGCTGCGAGAGGCCCGTTCCGCCCAGCAGCGACATGTGGATGGTGAAGGCCAGGGCGCAGAGGCCCGAGTTGGTGCAGATGTTGGACGTGGCCTTGTCGCGGCGGATGTGCTGCTCGCGCGTCGACAGGGTGAGGACGAAGCCGCGCTCGCCGGCCGCGTCCACGGTCTCGCCGCACAGGCGTCCCGGCATCTGTCGGGTCAGGGCCTCGCGGCAGGCGAACAGGCCGACGTAGGGCCCGCCGAAGTTGAGGCCGACGCCGATCGAGGCGCCTTCGGCGACGGCGATGTCCGCGCCCATCTCACCCGGGGATTTCAACAGGCCGAAGGCGACCGCCTCGGTGGTGACCACGATGGTCAGCGCGCCGGCGGCCTTGGCGGCGGCGGCGATGCGGGTGATGTCGGTCACCGTGCCGAACACGTTCGGGGTCTGGACGACGACGCAGGCCGTGTCGGCGTCGATGGCCGCCAGAACGGCGTCCTCGGCGTCGATCGCGGCCGGCAGGCGCACGGTCTCGATGCCGGCCGAGTGGGCCAAGGTGTGGGCGGCTTCGTCATAGTGCGGATGCACGCCGCCCGAGAGGATGGCGCGGCGGCGGCGGGTGACGCGGGCGGCCATCATCACCGCCTCGGCGCAGGCGGTCGAGCCATCGTACATCGAGGCGTTGGCCACCGGCAGGCCGGTCAGGGCGGCGACCTGGGTCTGGAACTCGAACAGGGTCTGCAGCGTGCCCTGGGCGATTTCGGGCTGGTAGGGCGTGTAGCTGGTCAGGAATTCCGAGCGCTGGATCAGATGATCGACGCTGGCCGGCACGTGGTGGCGATAGGCCCCGGCGCCGCAGAAGAACGGCCCCGCGCCGGCGGCGCGGTTGCGTCTGGCCAGGGCGTTCATGCGCCGCTCCACCTCCAACTCGCCGGCGTGCGGCGGCAGGTCGACGAGGCCCGTTCGGCGGGCGCTTTGCGGCACGTCGACGAACAGGGCGTCGATGTCGGCCGCGCCGACCACGGCCAGCATGTCGCGCCGGTCGTCCGGCGTCAGAGGCAGATAGCGCATCGAATATCCTAGAGGGTCTGCAGGAAGGCTTCGTAGGCGGCGCGGTCCATCAGGCCTTCGACCTCATGGGGATCGGCGACCTTGATCTTGACGAACCAGCCGATACCCTCCGGCTGGTCATTGACCGTCTCGGGATTGTCCGACACGGCGGCATTGACCTCGGTCACCTCGCCGGAGACCGGCGCATAGACGTCGGAGGCGGCCTTGACGCTCTCGACCACCGCCAGGCCGTCGCCGGTCTTCACCGTCTTGCCGGCGGCGGGCAGTTCGACGAACACTACGTCGCCCAGCTGGTCGGCGGCGTAGGCGGTGATGCCGATCGTGGCGACGTCGCCTTCGAGGTTCACCCATTCATGGTCTTTGCTGAAGCGCATGGATCGTCCTTAGGCTGATGGTTTGGCGGGGCGATGATACTGGTGAGGCACGAAGGGCAGGGCGACGACTTCGGCCGCCTGGGCGCGGCCGCGCACCTCGACCGCCAGGCGCGCGCCCTCCTTCGCCCGGGCGGGCGGGACAAAGCCCATGGCGATCGGCGCGCCCAGGCTTGGAGCGAAGCCACCGCTGGTGACGACGCCGAGGTTGGCCCCCTTGGGTCCCAGAATGCGGGCGCCTTCGCGGGCGGGCGCGCCCTCCAGCACCTTGAGCCCGACCCGCAGTCGCGAGGGCCCCTTGGCCAGCTCCTTGGCGATCCGCGCCGCGCCGCGCATGTTCCCGGCCTTGAGGCGCTTCTTGGAAACCGCGAAGGCCAATCCGGCCTCGATCGGCGAGACGGTCTGGTCGAGGTCGTGACCGTAGAGGGGGAGTCCCGCCTCCAGACGCAGGGAATCGCGGGCGCCCAGGCCGATAGGCCGCACGCGTTCGTCCGCCAGCAGCCGGTTCCAGAAGTCTCCGGCGTTCTGCGCCGGGACCAGGATCTCGAAGCCGTCCTCGCCGGTGTAGCCGCTGCGCGCCACCCGCACCGAGCGCCGCCCGACCGGAAAACGCCGGTAGGTCATGAAGCCGAGCCTCTCCACCCCCGGGAATATCTTGGCCAGAACCTCGGCGGCCTCCGGTCCTTGCAGTGCGATCAGGGCGCCGTCGTCGGCGCGATCGAGCCGAGCGGCGGGGCCCGCCGCCTTGCCGATGAGGCTGAAGTCGACCTCCTTGCCGCCGGCGTTGACGACAATGTAGAGCCGACCTTGGAATTCGGGATCGACCGGCCGCCCGATCATCAGGTCGTCAATGATCCCGCCGTCCTCGTTCAGCAGCAGGGTGTAGCGGATTTGGCCAGGCTTCAGCCCGGCGATGTCGCCGCTGACCAGGGGCTCGACGAGGCCGGCGATCGCCGCGTGGCGCTCATCGGGTGAGCCACCCTGGACAGACAGGTCAAGAAACGCCGGACCCATGTGCGACACGTCGAAGGCGCCGGCATGGGCCCGCGTCCACAGGTGCTCCTTGAGAATACCCGCTTCATACTGGACCGGCATGTCATAGCCGCCGAACGGCGTCATACGGGCGCCCAGCGCCTTGTGGGCGGCGTGGAGGACGGTGAACTTGGTGGTTTCGTCGGACAAACGGGACTCCAGTTAAGCGAACGGAAGGCGCAAAGACGCCTCGCGATTCGCCCCCGCTGTCCCTTGGGCCTGAGAGATTCCGGCCCCCACCGAGCGCGGGCCTTGCTCCTTCGGCGATCCGCCTCGACCCAGTGGGCGAGGCGTCTCTTTCCAGCGTGCGTTCTTCTCGCGCGGTCCTTTTGCCTGAGCGTTTCCGGGGCGGTTGCGCCTTCGGCGCCGGGCGAAGCCCGGTCTCTCCCGCGAGAGCGGCCGGAAACTGGGCGAGGGGGCCTCGCGAGTCAAGGCGCCGCTAGCCGGCTTTTCTTCCGCCAGCCGTTCAGCCAAGGTCGCCGCATGGCTCATGACCATCACGACCACGATCACGGGCAGGCGCCGCCGTCCGACATCGCCCTCAGGGTCAAGGCGCTCGAATCGCTGCTGGTGGATAAGGGCTTGGTGGATCCGGCGGCGCTGGACGCCATCGTCGACCACTTCGAACATAAGGTCGGCCCGCGCAACGGCGCGCGGGTGGTGGCCAAGAGCTGGGTCGATCCTGACTTTCGCGCCCGGCTGCTGGCCGACGCCACAGCGGCCGTCGCCGACCTCGGCTACACCGGCGCGCAGGGCGAGCACATGCGCGCGGTCGAGAACACCTCCACAATCCACAACCTCGTCGTCTGCACCCTGTGCTCCTGCTATCCGTGGCCGGTGCTGGGCCTGCCGCCCGTCTGGTACAAGTCGAACGCCTATCGCGCCCGGACGGTGATCGATCCGCGCGGCGTGCTGGCCGAGTTCGGGACGGTGCTGCCGGACGAGGTGGCGATCCGCGTGTGGGACTCCACCGCCGAGCTGCGTTACCTGGTGATCCCAGAGCGCCCCGTCGGCACGGAGGAGCTGGACGAGGCGGCCCTGGCGGCGCTGGTCACCCGCGACGGCATGATCGGGACGGCTCGGCTGTGAACGGCGTCCACGACATGGGCGGCATGCATGGCCTGGGTCCGGTGGCGCCGGAAGCCGATGAGCCGGTGTTCCATGAGGGTTGGGAGAAGCGCGTGCTGGCTCTCGTCATCGCCTCGCCGACGCGCGGCAATATCGACGCCGGCCGCCATCAACGGGAATCGATTCCCGGCCCCGCCTATCTCGGCATGACCTATTACGAGCGCTGGTTCGCGGCCCTGCGCGCTATGCTGGTCAAGGGTGGATTCGTCACCGAGGGTGAGCTGGAGAGCGGCCTCGCCCGGGGGCCGAAAGCCACGCCCCGTCTCAGCGCCGAAGCCGTTCCCGCGTCGCTCGCTCGCCAAGGCTCGTATCTGCGTGACGGGACGAGCGCCTTTCGAACGGGCGACCGGGTGCGCGCCCGCAATCTTCACCCCACGGGGCATACGCGTCTGCCCCGCTATGCCCGCGGCCGCGCTGGCGTTGTCGAGGCCTGCCACGGGGCGCATGTGTTTCCCGACAGTCACGCCCACGGCGGCGGCGAGGACCCTCGGCCGCTGTACACGGTGCGGTTCGCCGCCCGCGAACTTTGGGGGCCGCAGGCGCCCGCCCGCGACAGCGTCTGCCTCGATCTGTGGGAGCCCTATCTTGAACCCGCCTGACGTCCCGAGGGCGTTCGCCGAGCCGTGGCAGGCGCAGGCGTTCGCTTTGGCTGTCCGGCTGAACGCCGAGGGCGCGTTCACCTGGGCGGAGTGGGCGCGGGCGCTGGCGCGGCAGCTCGCTGGCGATCCCACCGACGACGGCTCCCACTACTATCATCACTGGGTCGCGGCCCTGGAGGCCCTGGCCGCCGAACGTGGGCTGGCGGGCGCGGACGAACTCGCCCGGCGCAAAGCGGCCTGGGCCGACGCCTACCGTCACACCCCGCACGGAAAGCCGGTGGAGCTGGCCGACTAGAGGGTTGGCTACATCCGCTCCGGCGCGGCGATGCCGAGCAGGCTGAGCGACAGCTCGAGCTGGCCGAGAGTCACGCCGGCGAGCGCCAGGCGCGAGGCGCGCGTCGCCGGGTCCGGCGCGGCCAGCACCGGACAGGCCGCGTAGAAGCGGGCGAAGGCCTGGGCCAGGCGGAAGGCGTGGTCGGCGATGAGGTTGGGCGCGCGTCGCTCATAGGCTTCGACCAGGGCATGGTCGAAGGCGTCGAGGGTCAGGGCCAAGTCGCGCTCGGTCTCGGCGGCGACGGCGATCTCCCCGGCCGCGGCGCCCTCGTCGCCGGCCTTGCGCAGCAGGGATTTCACCCGCACGGCCTGGTAGAGCAGATAGGGGCCGGTCTTGCCCTCGAAACTCGAGAAGCGGTCGAGGTCGAAGACATAGGACGTGCCGCGATAGTTGATCAGGTCGGCGAACTTCAGCGCCGCTACCCCCACCTTCAGCGCCGTTTCCTCGAACTCCGCCGGCGGCAGCTCGGCGCCCAGGTCGGCGGCGCGCAGGCGCTCGCGCGCCTTATCGGTCACCATCTCGATGAGGTCGCGCAGCTTCAGCACCCCGCCGGCGCGGGTCTTGAACGGCTTGCCGTCGGGGCCGTTCATGGTGCCGAAGCCGATGTGCTCCAGCGAGCCGGGCTGGGCGTAGCCGGCCAGGTAGGCGGCGCGGAACACCGTCTCGAAATGGTCGGCCTGACGCTGGTCGACGACATAGAGGAACAGGTCCGGGTTGAAGAAGCGCCGCCGGTCGAGGATGGTCGCGAGATCCGTGGTGCCGTACATGGCCGAGCCCTCGGAGCTGACCACCAGCAGGGGCGGCACGGCGCGCTTGTCGTTATCCCGGGCCACGCGGACGATGCGGGCGCCGGCGTCATCGATGAGCAGGCCCTTGGCCGCGAGCTCGGCGACCATGGCCTCGACCAGGGGATCGACGTCGCTCTCGCCACGCCACAAGTCGAAATCGATGCCGAGCGAATGGAAATCGCGCGTCAGGGCCTCGCGGGTGACACGGGCGAAGTGGGCCCACAGAAGGCGATAGCCGGGCTTGCCGGCCTGCAGCTCGGCGGTCGCCCGGCGGGCGCGGTCGCGATAGTCGGTGTCGGTCTTGGCCCGCGCCGCCGCCGCCGGGTAGAGCCGGTCGAGATCGGCCAGGCCGATGCGCTCGAAGAGGGCTTCATCGACGGGGCCGTCCTGCTCGATCGCCGCGGCGATTTCGGGGTCCTCGTCGGCGCAGGCGACGATCAGAAGGCCCATCTGGAACCCCCAGTCGCCGAAGTGGGCGTCGCCCTGCACCTCGTCGCCGCGGAAGCGGAACAGCCGCTTGATCGCCTCACCGATGATCGAGGCGCGCAGGTGGCCGACGTGCATCTCCTTGGCGACGTTGGGACCGCCGTAGTCGACGATGACCCGGCGCTGGGCAGACACCTTGGCCGCGCCACGGCGCGGGTCGGCCGCCAGCTCGACGATGCGGGCCGACAGCGCCGCGTCGCTGACACGAAGATTGACGAACCCCGGCCCGGCGATCTCGGCGCTCTTCACCAGCGGGCAGCCGGCCAGGGCGTCGGCCACCGCGTGGCCGATCTGGCGCGGATTGCCCTTGCCGGCCTTGGCGGCGGCGAGCGCGCCGTTGCACTGGAAATCGGCCAGGTCCGGGCGGTCGGAGGCGGTGACGCGGCCGAATTCGCCGGACAAGCCCAAGGCCGCGAAGGCGGCGACCGCCGCTTCGCTAAGTCTCGAGCGGAGGTCGGTCATTGTTTGGCGGAGCTGACCTGGGTCTCGGCCTGGCCGGCGTTGGCCTTGAAGCGTTTGCCCTGGCGGTTGAAGTCGGCCATCTGGGGCGTCACCTCGAAGCCGGTCAGGATTTCGAAGTTGGATCCGCTGACCCGCGAATCGGCGCGCGGAATGGCGATGTTCTTGAGGGTGTCGACCAGGGTCGTGCGATCCTGGCCGTGCGTGAACGTCACCGGCAGGGTGAAATATTCCTTGCCAAGCACGGCGTGGTTGCGGTCGGTCACGGCCACCCAATAGGTGTAGGTCTTGTGGTCGCTCGGCGCCTGCGGCCCGCGGCCGAATTCGAAGAGAATCTTCATCGCCACCCTGATGGGCTCCCGACCCTGGTACTCGCAAACTGAGCGAATGGTCTGGATCTCGCCGGTGTAGGCGACGTTGGCCGAGGCCTCGACGTTGTCCTTGAACTCGATGTAGCGCGCCGCGTCATAGAGGGTCTTCACGAACGGGCAGGGGCCGGCGTTCTTCATGGCCGGCATGGGGCCGGTCAGATCGCCGAATTCCTGTTTGCGCTTCTTGGCCTTGGCGTCGTCATCGGTTTGCTGGCTGCCGCCACCGGCGCCGCCCCCGATCTGAGCGTAGCTCGCAGCCGCGGGGAGGAACGTGAGCGCGGCTGTGGCCACGAAGACATAGAGGCGTAGGCGGCGCATGAACCTGTCCAGACTGGGGCCGTCGAAAGATGGGCGGTGATAGCGGCATAAGCACGGCGCCGCAACGAATCGTCATCTTGACGCATCCGCCGCGCTCGCGGATGGACCTCCATGGCCGTTTACACCGAGGTGAGCGACGCGGAGCTCGAGGCCTTCCTGGCCGGATATCCGCTCGGCCGGCCGCTGTCGTTCAAGGGCGTGGCCGAGGGCGTGGAAAACTCCAACTATGTGCTGGAGACCGAGACCGGCCGCTACATCCTCACCCTCTACGAGCGCCGGACGAGGGCCGAGGACCTGCCCTACTTCCTGGGACTCATGGAGTGGCTGGCCGACCGCGGATTTCCCTGCGCCCGCCCGATCGCCGACCGTGAGGGGCGTAGTCTCAACACCCTGGCCGGGCGTCCGGCGGCTATCGTCGCCTTCCTGACGGGGCTTTCGGTGCGACGACCGGCCGTGGCCCATTGCCTGGAAGCGGGCGAGGGTCTTGCATGGATGCACGTGGCCGGCCGCGATTTCCCTCGGCGGCGGGCCAACGAACTCGGCCAAGGCGCCTGGGCAGACATGGCGGGCGCGCTCGCGGACCGTGCCGAGGCGCTCAAGCCAGGCCTGGCGGCTGTCATCGAAGCGGATGCGCGGTTCCTCGTCGGCGCGTGGCCGGACGGCCTGCCGACGGGGGTCGTTCACGCCGACTGGTTTCCCGACAATGTGTTCTTTCGCGACGGCCGCTTCGTCGGCGCCATCGACTTCTATTTCGCCGCCCACGACCAGCTGGCCTACGACATCGGCGTGACGCTCAACGCCTGGTGCTTCGAGCCGGACGGCAGCTTCAACGTCACCGCCGCCCGCGCCCTTCTGCATGGCTATCAGCGCCGGCGGCCGCTCGAGGCGGCGGAGAAGGCCGCCCTGCCGGTGCTGGCCCGCGGCGCGGCCCTGCGCTTCTTCCTGACTCGGCTGGCCGACTGGGGCGACGGGCGGCCGGGCGCGCTCGTGCGGCCCAAGGACCCATTGGAATATGAGCGCAAGCTGGCGGTGCATCGCGCCGGCCTGCAACTCTTCGAGGATTCATGAGCGGACCGGTCGTCACTATCTTCACCGACGGCTCCTGCCGCGGAAATCCGGGCCCGGGCGGCTGGGGCGCGGTGCTGATCGCCGGGGCGAACGAGCGCGACCTCTGGGGCTCCGCGCCGGCGACCACCAACAACCGCATGGAAATGACCGCCGCCATCGAGGCGCTGAACGCGCTCAAGCGCCCGTGCCGCGTCGAACTGCACACCGATAGCCAGTATGTGAAGAACGGCATCACCCAATGGCTGCGCCAGTGGAAGGCGCGCGGCTGGCGCACCATGTCCAAAGGCGCGGTCAAGAACGAGGATCTGTGGCGCCTGCTCGACGACGCGTCGTCGCGTCACGAGATCGACTGGCGCTGGGTCAAGGGCCACGCCGGCCACCCACTCAACGAACGCGCGGACGCCCTGGCGCGCCGAGGCATGGAAGAGGCGGAGGCGGGACTTCGCACGCTATCCACCCAGTGAGAGGGATGCGCTCTCTCGCCGATTCCTACGGCGCGGGGGCTTCGAAGCGCAGGCGCTCGAAGGCGATGTTCTTGATCCGGTCGCGGTCGAGGTAGAGCTGCTCGATCGGCTCGTCCGCCTCGGTCTCGATGCGGTCGACCCCGTTGAGGGTCACCAGCAGGTAGAAGGTGATGCAGTCGCTGAGCAGGATGGAGGTGATCTCCTTCTGCGCATTGGTGGTCATGTTGGCGACCGCGCCTTCGTAGCCCACGACCGATCCATCGTTCTGCACGTCGCTCAGCACATGGGCCAATACGACCTCATTGGCGTCGCGCGCCACCACGACCTCGTTCAGCCAGCCGTAGAGCACGCCGCGCAGCGCGCCGGCGACGGGGCGGAGCCCGGCGGCCTGGCGCGTGAGCACGAAGGCCGCGACGGTGAGAACCAGGAGAGTTCCCAGGATCCCCACTGCGTCCGGAACAGGGATCGGGCGCCGGGCGGAGGCGAAATCGGCCAGGACGGCGTAGGCGTCGGGACGGAACCCGACCACGAGGCAATGCCCCCAACGGGCGCAGCCCCAATCCTGAAGCGCCAGCACCAACGCGCCCGAGAAATGCGCGACCAGCGCGCCCGTAGTGATGATCGCCAGCGTGAGGATCGACCCTGGCGGCGGCGGGGGCGATCTTACCGGTCCGACATCGCCGGCATGAAAGATGGCCGCGTAGGTCGCCAAGCCTGGGGCCAGCAGCAGTAGGCCCAGGACGAGGCTGACGCTTATGTCACCCAACGCCCGGAACGCTGTCCGGCGCCGGCGCCTCGGCCTCCTCGTCGGGGGCGACGGGCGTGAGGGGCACGACCAGAACGCCGTCCTCCGCGCGGTGCGCGGCCTGACGCGCCGCCGACCAGCTGAAGCCGTAGTTCTTGAACACCGTATTGGCGGTCTTCAGCGAGGCGTCGGAGTTGAGTTTCATGGGAGGAATATGGCGCGGTTCGATGTTCGTTCCAAGTCCTCGCCCGCTTACTCCGCCGCTCTGACCGCGCCCTTGCCGCCGACGACCGGCGCCAGCCTGGGCGTGACAAGCCGGCCGAGCCAGCGCGTCAACAGGCGCTCGATCCAATCCACGATCTCATAGACCACCGGCACCAGCAGCAGCGACAGCACCGTCGAGGTGATCAGGCCTCCGATCACGGTGATGGCCATGGGCTGGCGGAATTCAGACCCATGACCCAGGGTGAGCGCCGTGGGCAGCATGCCGGCGGCCATGGCCACGGTGGTCATGATGATCGGCCGCGCCCGCTCGCGACACGCCTCGAGCAGAGCCTCGCGCTGGCTCTTGCCCTCGCGCTCGCGCTCGATGGCGTATTCCACCAGCAGGATGGAGTTCTTGGCCGCCAGACCCATCAGCATCAAGAAGCCGATGGTCGAGGGGATGGAGAGGGCCGACCCCGTGACCAGAAGGGCGATCAGCGCCCCGAAGCTCGCGGTGGGCAGAGCCGTCAGGATGATCACCGGCTTGAAGAAGCTTCGGAACAGCAGCGCCATCACGGCGTAGACAAGGCCAATCGCCGAAAGCAGAGCGACGCCGAAACCTATGAAGAGCTGGCTGTAAGCCTCCTCCTGGCCCTCCTCGGCCTTGCCGACGCCCGGCGGCAGATGCTTCATGATCGGCAGGTTGTTGACCTTGGCGGCGGCGTCGCCGATCTGCAGTCCGCCGGTGGTGTCGGCGATGATGGTCAGGTTGCGCTTGCGACCTACGCGGTTGATCACCGCTGGTCCGGCCTGGAAATAGACGTCGGCGACGCTGCCCAGCGTCGTCACCCCGCCTGAGGCCGTCGGCAGGCGCAGGTTCTTGATCACGCTGAGGTCGGTGCGGTCCTGTTCCGGCAGGCGGACGCGAACCGGTATGCGCCGCTCTCCTTCGTCGAGCTTCGAGACATTAGCGTCGATGTCGCCCACGGTGGCGATGCGGGCGGCGTCGGCGATAGTCTGCACCGGCACGCCCAGCCGCGCCGCCTCGTCGATCTTGGGTCGCACCACCAGCTCGGGGCCGGGCGGCGGCGTATCGGGTCTGGGATCGGCCAGGCCCGGTACGGTCCGGATCTGCCGTTCCAGTTCGAGAGCTGCGGCGTCGAGGTTCTCACCGGTCTCGCTGGTCAGGATCACCTGCACGTCGGCGACACCGAAGCCCGAGGTGTCGAAGCTCAGCCGCGCATCGGGAATCTGCCGCAGCAGCGGGCGCAGGCGGTCGCGGATCTGCTCCACCTTGGTCTTGCGGGTGGGCTTGAGGATCGCGGCCACCGCACCCTGATTGACCCCCGCCGAGCCGGAAATTCCGCCGCCTGGTCCCGAGGAGACGTTCTGTCCGCCCATCTGGGTGTAGACGTGGGCCGTCTCGGGCTGGGCCAGCAACAGCGCCTGCAGCTTGTCGGTGACCGGGCGCATGTCGTTGAGGGTCGCCCCCGGCGGACCCTGGACATTGATGTAGTAGTAGTTGGGGTCGCCCTCGGGCTGCACGCCCTTCTTCACCGCAACGACCAGCACAAGCGTGGCAATAAAGATGAGGAAGCCAATCAGCGCCGACAACAGCGGGTGATCGAGCGCCCACGTCAGCGGGCCGGTGTAATACCGGGGCAGCGGCCGGCGTTCGTGCGGCGCCTTGGGCCTGAGGAAATAGGCCGCCAGCAGTGGCGTCAGCAGCCGGGCCACGACCAGCGAGAACAGCACGGCGATGGACACCGTAATGCCGAACTCGCGGAAGAACTGGCCCGGAATGCCAGGCATGAGCGCCACCGGGAAGAACACCGCCACGATGGCGAAGGTGCAGGCGACGACGGCCAGACCGATCTGGTCGGCGCCTTCGATGGCCGCCTGGTATGGCCTCATGCCCACGAACACTCGTTTCTCGATGTTCTCGATCTCGACGATGGCGTCGTCGACCAGGATGCCGATCACCAGGGTGAGACCCAGTAGCGTCACCACATTGAGACTGAAGCCCAGCAGATTCATGAACAGGAACGTCGGGATCAGCGACACCGGCATGGCCACGGCCGTGATCGCTGTCGCCCGCCAGTCGCGCAGGAACAGCCACACCACCAGGGCCGCCAGCGCCATGCCTTCCAGCAGGGTGTGGACTGTGGCATCGAAGCCGGCGCGCGTAGAATCGACCCGCGAGACGATCTTGTGGACAGTGAGCCCCGGATTGTCGTGCTCGATCTTCGCGATCGTCTTGTCGACCTCGTCCTCGACGGTGACCTCGCTGGAGGTCTTGGTCTTGCTGACCTCGAAGCCGACCACGGGCCGGCCGTCGAGCAGGGAATAGGTGCGCTTTTCGGCCGAGCCGTCGCCGACGTCGGCGACGTCGGATAGTCGCACGAACCGGCCGCCGGGCGTGGGGATGGTCAGGTTGCGGATAGCGTCGACGCTGGTCGCCGCACCCAGAACGCGCACGGTCTGCTCGGAGCTGCCGATGGTCGAGGTGCCGCCGGGCGAGTCGACGTTCACCTGGGCCAGGGCGTCGTTGACCTGCGACGCGGTCAGGCCCTGGGCGGCGAGGCGAGCCGGATCGAGCAGGACATTGACCTCGCGGTCGGCGCCGCCGATCCGATAGATCTGGGCCACGCCCGGCTGCGCCTGCAGGGTGCGGGCGATGGAATTGTCGACAAACCAGGAGAGCGCGGTCTCCGACATGGCCGGCGCCGACACAGCGTAGGTGATGATTGGCTGGCTATCGACCTCGAGCCGCTCGACCACCGGCGGATCGATTTCCCGGGGCAAGGTGTTGCGAATCTGATCGACCTTGGATCGGACGTCCTCGGTGACCTTCTGCGGGTCCTGGCCCAGCTGGAACTGGACGATGGTGATCGACGAGCCCTGGCTCACCGTGGAATCGATCGATTCGACGTTGGAAAGACCGGTGAGCGAATTCTCCACCAGGCGCGTCACCTGGTTTTCCATTTCCGCTGGCGCGGCTCCGCTGCGCGTCACCTGGATGAGGACACCGGGGAACTCGATGTTGGGATACTGTTTGATTGGCAGGGCGAAGTAGGAAAGCAGCCCCGCCAGGATGAAGGCGATGAACAGCACCGCCACGGGGATCGGGTTCTTGATCGCCCAGGCGGAGATGCGCAGCTGACCGTCGCCGCCGCCGGTGGGGAACTGTACGGGCTCCTTCACGGCGTTACGACGCGGGCGCCGGGCGGATGAAGTCGCCAGGCACCAGCATAGCGCCGGCCTTTTCCACCACACGGACGCCGGCCGGCGGACCGGTGACGAGCTCCACGTAGCCGCCGCCGCGCTGGCCGGTCGTGATGGGGACGCGCTCGACGCGGTTATCGGCGCCCACGACCATGACCGAGGCCCCTTCGGCGTCGTAGCGGACGGCGGTTTCCGGCACGGCGCTGGCCGAGTGGGTGAAACCCAGGAAGCTGGCGCTGGCGAAGCCGCCGGCGCGGACGTCGGGCCGCACCGGCAGGGTGATGCGCACCTTGCCGAGCTTGGTCGTGGGGTCGATGGCGGGGCTGACCAGCCGCACCGTCCCTTCCACCTGCTCGCCGTCGGCCAGGGTGACCGTCGCCTTGTCGCCGGTGTGGATCTTGTCGAGCGCATCCTCGCCGACGTCGGCGGCCAGCTCGACCTGGCCGTCGCGGGCCATGCGGAACAGCGGCGACGTCCCGCCGGTCACATCGCCGAAGCGCACGTCGCGCTCGATGATCAGGCCGCTGAACGGCGCGCGCACCATGGTCAGAGCCTCGCGGGTCCGCATGTCATTGGCGGCGGCCTGCTGCGCCTTGGCCTGGGCGCGGGCGGCGGTGGCGGCGAAGCGGCGCTGCTCGATCTGCTCCTTGGAGAGCAGGCCTTCATTGTCCAGGCCCTTGACCCGGTTGGCCTGCATGTCGGCCTCGTCGGCCAGGGTCGACTGCTGCGCCGCCAGCGCCACCTGCTGGTCGAGCTGGGCGCGCAGAAGCACATCGTCGAGCTGCACCAGCGGCTGGCCGGCCTTCACCCAGCTGCCGACGTCGGTCAGCACCTTGGAGACGCGATAGCCGGTGAGCTGCGGAAACACGGCCACATCCTCGCGCGGGACGAGGGCGCCGGAAGCGGCCAGGCCGCCCTGGATCTCACGGGAGGTGACGGTGACCACGGAGACGGCGCGGGCCTGGTCACGCGGGCTCTCGACCGCCTTCTTGGCGCAGCCGGAGAGGCAGGCGACCGCGGCCGCGGCGCCTACAATCCATAGAGCTTTCTTGGTCGGAACGGCGGGCATCATCGGGTCCTGACGTCGGATTCGGGATGGGCCCAGCCGCCGCCGAGCGCCTTATAGGTCGCCACCGCCTGCCGCAACGCCTGCACGCGGGCGGAGGTGAGGGCGGAGCGGGTGGTGCGCCAGGCCTGCTCGGCGGAGAGGGTAGTGGTGATGTCGTCCAGGCCCATGCCGTAGAGGCGGCGCGCATCGTTATAGGCGCGGTGGGCCCGCGTCTCGCCGCCGTCGAGCACGCTCGCGCCGCGCTCGCTGGCGGCCAGCGTCACCAGGGCGTTCTCGGCTTCGCCATAGGCGGTCTGGACAGTCTTTTCATAGGCGATGGCCGCCTGTTCGGTGCGCGCGTCCTCGGCCTTGGCGTCATAGAGCAGGCGCGGGATATCCAGCACCGGCTGGCTGACGCTGCCGGCCAGGGTCCAGAGGCCGAGGTTGGTGGTCTGCTGCTGCGGGATCAGGGTCGCCGGGGGGATGTAGGCGACGCCGGGCGCGGTGGTGCTGTTGAGGCCCAGCCCCGGCAGGAGGGTGAAGGTCGGGAAGATGGCCAGGTGCTTGAGCTTGGCCGTGCCCGCCTCGACGCGGAACTTCTCCTCGGATTCGCGCACGTCCGGGCGGCGCGCCAAAAGGTCGCCGGGCACGGCGGCGGGGATCGGCGGCGGGGCATAGATATTGGCGTCCACCGGTAGATTGGCGGTGGGCTCGAACGGCCGGCCGACCAGGATCAACAGCTGGCGCTGGATGGTGTGGAGCTGGGCCTGCAGGCTCTCCACCTGGGCGTTGGCCTGGGACAGGTCGCCGGCGACGCGGTCGGAGTCCGAGGCGGCGCCCAAGCCGTATTCGGCCTTTTCCGTGGCCACCTTCTCCAGCTCAGCCTCGATGCGGGCGCTGTCCTGGGCGTCGGCCAGCTGGATCGCCAGGCCGCGGGCCTGGAAATAGTCATCGGCGACGCTGGCGGCCAGGCTGGCGCGCGTGCCTTCGATGTCGAAGCGCGTGGCGGCGAAGCTGGCCTTGGCGATCTTGCGGGCCTCGGCCAGACGGCCGAACAGGTCGATTTCCCACGAGACGTTGAAATTGAGCGTGCGCGTGGTGGTCACGCCGCCGACCGGGAACAGGTCGTCCGAGGCCCCTCCGCCGATCCCTGACGCGCTTTGGCGGCTGTACTGGCCCTGCAGATCGCCGGTGGGCAGGGTCTGGGCCACCTGGCTGGACTTCGTCGCCCGCGCCTCGAGAATGCGCGCCGCCGCCGTACGCTCGTCCGGGCTCAGTTTGAAGGCGTCATCCTCCAGGGCGTCGAGCTGCGGGTCGTTGAACAGCAGCCACCAGCGATCGAGATCGGCCGGGGCCAGCGCCGCGCCGGCGCCGGCGCCGTCAAAGGCCGCGGGCATGGCGACGACCGGCGGCTGCCGGGTCGTCTGGCAGGCGCACAGTCCGCTCATGAGCGCGATCAGGATCGCGGCGCGTTTCATCAAAATTCGATCATTCCCTGCGACCGGCGCGCAATCCCACGCAGGGCCGCGCGCGTCAGGTCGACATACCCCCGTTCAGGGTACATTTCATGGCCCGTGTTAACAGTGTCAAATTAAGGCTCGGTAAGGCGGAGCGGAAGATGGCGGCGAAAGTCAGGGTTGGGATCGGCGGCTGGACCTTCGCGCCCTGGCGCGGAAACTTCTATCCGCAGAGCCTCAGGCAGAAGGACGAGCTGAGCTACGCGGCCGGCCATCTTACCGCCATCGAGATCAACGGCACCTATTATTCAGGCTTTTCGCCGGCGACCTTCGCCAAATGGGCCGCCGAGACGCCGGACGGCTTCGTCTTTTCGGTCAAGGCCTCGCGGTTCTGCACCAACCGCCGGGTGCTGGCCGACGGGGCCGATTCGGTGAACCGCTTCCTCACCCAGGGCCTCGTCGAACTCGGCGACCGCCTGGGCCCGATCCTGTGGCAGTTCATGCCGACCAAGGCCTTCGACCGTGACGACATGGCCCGCTTTCTCGATCTTCTGCCGCCCGACCTCAGCGGGCGGCGGCTGCGCCACGTCCTGGAAGTCCGCCACGACAGTTTCCACGATTCCCGCTTCATCGACCTGGCGCGCGAGCGCAGTGTTGCGGTCTGCCTGGCCGACCACGCGACCTACCCAATGATCGAGGCGCTCACCGCCGATTTCGTCTACGCCCGGCTGATGCAGGGGAAGGAGTCCAATCCGACCTGCTATCCGCCCGAGGACATCGCGGCCTGGACCCGTCGTTTCGCGGATCTGGCTGCCGGCGACCCGCCGCGCGAGGTGTTCGCCTTCTTCATCACCGGCGGCAAGCCGCGCGCCCCCGCCGGCGCCATGGCCATGATCGAGGCCCTGGGGGCGATTCCTCGCTTGCCTTGAGGGTGAGTCGAACCTGGATTGTTCCCCCGTCACTGGGGAGCACAATTCGACCAACCTCACTCCAGAGCGTGGACGCTCTGGTAGGGGGGCGGGATCACCGTCGGCGGGTCGTCGTCGCGGAGGAGGGGCTTGCGGCTCGGCTGGTGGAATGGCGAGCAGCGCCACCGGGCGGGCGGGCTCTCGACGATCCATCCGTCATCGACCCAGCGGCTCCAGTCGGGGGTGAGTTGCAGGTCCTTGCACAGGCGCTCGACGGTCTCGCGCAAGGGCCGCTCATCGCAGTCGTCGTAGGCCTCATCTTCCTCAAGGCGCTCCTTGAGGGCTTCGTAGACGTCGTCGAAAGCGTCGACGTCCTCGCACTCGCGTTCGGCGACGTTGAGGACGAGATCTCGCACCCGGTCCACGCGGGCCTCGCTGGCTTTATCGGCGGCGTCGCGGGCGCGCTTGGCGGCCTGGACGCGCTTTTCCTCGCGCGCCCGGACGACGCCGGCTTTCAGGTCGCGCAGCTCTTCGTCGGTCTTGGCCTCAAGGGCGAGGGTCAGGCGGATGGCCCGCGAGAGCGGCGCGAAGGCGGCGGCCGGGTCCTTGCCGGCAATGGTCTCGTCCGCCCCAGCGACAGGCTTCAACGCCCGGGCCAACTCCATGCCGATCTCGCTCAGTTCCTCGAGCAGCCGCAGCCGCCGCTCGGCCCGCGCGATCGAGGGATCGGGCGCCTCTTCGACTGGTGCGGACTCGTCGGGAGCGGGGTTCGACATGCGCGATATAGTTGCATAATGCGATCTATAAGTCAAGTCTCGGGTCGGCGCATTGTAGAGAAACGTCTCGCCCCGATCCTACGACGCCGTCAATTCGCAATATGATGAGACTGACGCGGGCAGGCGGCGCCTGTCGCCGACCGCCGGGGCCGGAAGACGCCGTGACGTTGCACGCGCGCGCGGTCGGAAACGCCGCACGACGTGGCGGCGCGCCGGCGCCAAAGTGGCGCCATGCATCGTGATTCGAAAACACGGACCGCGCGCGATCCGGGCCGCATCGATCTTCGTCCGCCCGCCGAGACGTTCGGATAGATGAGCGCCGCGCCCATGGCCAAGTTCTATGAGTTCTTCGCGGGCGGCGGCATGGCCCGCAAGGGCCTGGGGTCCGGTTGGAGCTGCCTCTTCGCCAACGACTTCGATTTCAAGAAGGGCCTGGCCTACCAGGCCAATTTTGGCTCAGGCGAGCTCAAGATCGGCGACATTCGCGATGTGACCCTGGCCGACCTTCCCGGCAGCGCGGACCTGATGTGGGGTTCGTTTCCCTGCCAGGATCTGTCCCTCGCCGGCGCCGGCGCGGGGCTGCAAGGGGCGCGCTCAGGAACCTTCTATCCATTCTGGGATGTCGTGCGGGCGCTCACGAAAGACCGGCGCGCGCCCAAGCTGATCGCCTTGGAGAATGTGTGCGGGACGCTGACGTCTCACGGCGGCAAGGATTTCGAAGCGATCTGCCGGACGTTCGCGGAGGCGGGCTATCGGTGCGGCGCCCTGGTCATCAACGCCGACCTCTTTGTGCCGCAGTCACGGCCGCGCCTGTTCATCATCGGCGTGCGCGTCGATGTTCAAATTGACCCCGCCCTTCTGGCGCCCGGGCCCCTTCTTCCCTTCCACACCCGCGGCCTTTGCCGCGCCGTGGAAGCCCTGCCCGAGGCGCTGCGCAATGGGCTTCTGTGGTGGAACGTTCCGCCCCCCAGCCATCGCGTCAGCACGTTCGCCGATGTGATCGAGGACGCGCCCACAAGTGTTTCGTGGCACTCGCCGGCGGAAACCCAAAAGCTCCTGGCCAAGATGTCGCCGGTCAACAAGGCCAAGGTGGCCGCCGCCATGCGCGCGGGCCGCCGAATGGTCGGCGGCGTCTACAAACGCACGCGCCCGGACGAAATGGGCGTCAAGGTTCAGCGGGCCGAAGTGCGTTTCGACGATGTGGCCGGCTGCTTGCGGACTCCGGCGGGGGGGTCAAGCCGTCAGGTCATCCTGGTCATCGATGGCGAGAAGGTGCGCTCGCGCTTGATCTCGGCGCGTGAGACCGCGCGCCTGATGGGCCTCGGCGACGACTACAAACTGCCGAAGACCTACAATGAAGCCTATCACCTGACCGGCGATGGCGTTGTGGTCGACGTCGTTCGGCACCTGGCCCGGCACATCTTCGAGCCGCTTGTCGTCGGGGAGAGCGAAGCCCGCGCGGTTGCCTGAGCGGCCGCGCCGGACGGAATGCGACACCGCGACATCCCGCTTGGATGGCGCAGTTCACGATCCTATATTGAGCTAGCTTAAGCTGGCTGTATGAGGATCGCCATGCAGGTCGGAGCCTTCGAGGCCAAGAACACGCTCGGCGCCTTGCTGGACAGGGTCGAGCAGGGCGAGGAGATCGTCATCACCCGCCACGGCAAGCCCGTGGCGCGGTTGGCGCCCTGTGCGACCGGAGTCGATCGGGAAAGAGCCGAGGCCGTGCTGGCCCGCATCCGGGCGCGCGCGCAGGCCGTCGCCTCCATCCCCTGGGACATCTTGAAGACAGACCGGGACGCCGGACGGCCATGAGCCTCGTGCTCGATTGCTCGGCGACCCTAGCCTGGGTGTACGGAGACGAGACGACCGAGGCCGTGCGCGCGGTGTTCGACGCTGTCGGGCGCGGCGGAGCCTGGGTTCCCGCGCCGTGGCGGCTTGAGGTGGCCAATGTGTTGGAGATGGGCGTCCGTCGTGGCCGTCACGACACGGCTTTCCGGGACGCTACGCTGGCCGACCTGGCCCTGTTGCCGATACGGCTCGACCCCGAGACGGATCAGCATGCCTGGGGGGCGACAGCGCGGCTGGCGGCCCGTCACGGCCTGACGCTCTATGACGCCGTCTACCTGGAACTGGCTCGCAGAGCGGACCTCCCGCTCGCCACCCTGGACCAGGAGCTTCGCGCCGCGGCCCTGGCCGAAGGCGTCCCACTCCTCGGGGCGGACGGGCCGAGCTCATCATAGGCCGTGGCGGCGCCGTCGAAATTCGACCGGGAGAGTCTGATGGACGAGCCAGCTCACGTAGAACGCAGGTTCAATCTCGACGACACGGAGCTGGTTGCCCGCTTCTACACGCCCGCCAAGGCCCCGGGTGGGGAGTTTCAGTGTCAGTGGTCGCTTGAGTGGCCAGGTCGACATGTCCGCCGGCACGCGTGTGGCGAGGATGGCGTGCAGGCGTTGATGCTCGCCATGCGAACCGTTCATTCCGAGCTCGTCGAGAGTGACGCCTATAAGGCCGGTCGACTTGCACTCTGGGGTGAGGCTGACCTCGACCTTCCGCCTGTATGGTTCGCCGACTAGGCGCGGCAGAGCTCGGGGGACAGGTGTTCCCGTCACCATCTGGCGTGGGCGGCGGCGTCGGACGGAGGCGGCTTGGCGGTCAGCTCGACGCGATCGGACTCAGCTCGCCGCGCGCGCGGGCGCCCAGAGCGCGCCGTTGGCCTGGGCAAAGGTGTTGAAATCCGTAGGCGGACGACCGGTCAATTCCAGGACGCAGTCGGTTGTCCGATCCTCGGCGCCGCCGGCGATCATCATGTCCATCATCCCGAGCATCTGTGCGAGGAGGGCCGGCCGGCCGATAGACCGATACCAGGCCGCGAGGTCCTCGGCGCTGAGCCGGCGGTGCGCGACCGGCCGGCCGGCCGCCTCGCCGATAAGCCGCGCCACCGTGTCATAGGAGATCGGCTCGGGGCCAGTCAGGATGAAATCCCGGTTGAGCGGCTCAGGGGAGGTCAGGGCCGCGACCGCGGCGGCGGCGATGTCGTCGGCGTTGATGAACGGGACGCGGCCGTCCTGGGTGGCCGAATAGATCGCCCCTTCGTCGCGGATGGCCGCCAGGTGCTGGTTCTCGCTGAAGTTCTGCATGAACCAGCTCGGCCGCAGCACCGCCCAGTCGGCGGCGTTCTCGCGCAGCCAGAGGTGCGTCTGTCCGGCGCCGGGACCGCCCTCGGCGACCGGCGAGCCGCTGAGCAGCACGAAGCGCTCCACGCCGCGCGCCATGGCCGCCTGCACGAACGCGATCATCGCCGAAGCGTCGCCGCTGGGGGGCGGGACGAGGTAGGCGGCCGAGACACCGTCCAGGGCGGCGCCCCAACTGTTGGGGTCGGACCAGTCGAACGGCTGCGGGCCGCCGCGCGCGGCGACGCGGACCTCGGCGCCGGCCGCCGAAAGCTGCTGGGCCACGCGCCGTCCGGTCTTTCCGGTGCCGCCGGTGACCAGGACAAGGCCGCTCACGCCGCTGGTTCCTCGGGAAAGCCGAAGCCCTCAGCCCAGGCGTCCCGACCGCCGAGGGCGTCGATGGTGATCAAGGGGTTCCAGTATTCCCGATGGCGGCGCACCTTGCCGTCCTGGACTTCGAAGAAGATGACGAAGCTCTGATTGTAGGGCGCGTCGGTGGCGACCGCCCGGCCTTTGATCGTCAGCTCGGCCACGGCGATATCGGGGTCCAGCATGGGGAAGACCCGCATCTGCTCGACGGAGTCGGCGACGATCCTGCCGGTCGCGTGCTTCATGTAGGCGAGGATATCGGCCTTGCCCTGGTAGGCGCGGCGGCGGCCGGCGGGCGCGTAGGGGAACTCCAACACCCCGTCGTCCGACCAGAGCTCAATCCATTCGTCGAAGCGTCGCTGGGCGAGGAGGGTGTGATAGGCGCCCATCAGCGTCTGCGTCGCGGCCCGCCGCGCGTCGTCGTTCGAACTCATATGCTTCCTCGCCGTGTCTGGGGCCTGTAGGGTTGGTTTACCGTTCGGTATCTACTATACTGGTTAGTGAAGTTAATGCTGTCAAGGCGGCGGAGGGACGATGACGCAGACAGACGCCGCGCGCGGCCCGCTCTGGGGCCGGACGCCGGCTTCGCAGCAAAGGCGGCGCGACATCTTGCTGGCCGGGAAGAAGGTGTTCTTCCAGAGCGGCTACCAGCTGGCGAGCGTCGACCGCATCGCCGAGGTCGCCGGCACGACCAAGCGGACGGTCTACGACCATTTCGGCTCCAAGGAGGTGCTGTTCGCCGAGGTGATCGCCTTCGCTGGCGACCAGTTCGTGGGCCTGCTGCCGAGCGCGGGTGACCTGCCTGAGGCGCCGGCGGAGGGGCTGCGCGCCTTCGCCGCGCGGCTGTCGGACCTGGTCGGCGCGCCGGACAGCCTCCGATTCCAGCGCCTGGTCATCTCGGAGGCCGAGCGCCATCCCGCCATGGGTCGCGCGCTCTACGAGACCGCCGTCCTGGGCGCGGAGCGGGTGCTGACGAGCTACCTCGAGGCCTGCGTCGCACGCGGCGCCCTGCGCCCCCACGACGCGGCGGCGACGGCGCGGATAGTGCTCGACGTCGCGACCAGCGGACCTCGGCTGCGCGGCCTGCTGGCGATGACGGACGCCGGGACCGACACGATCGGCGAACGCGCCCTGGACAAGACCATCGCCTCGCTGACGACCCGCCTGGCGCCCGAGAGCGGACGCTCCTAGCGGCGGGGGCGAGTCAAAGCGACCCTTCTCCCCTTGCGGGAGAAGGATACCTCCGCGCTAGGTTCGCCAGATGTGTGCATCCGTAGCACCGGCGCGGGGTTCGTGCGCCCTACCCCCGCGACATAGAGCCGGCCTATCCGAACAGAAGAAAGGATCGATTGGACTTGGTGTTCGATCGGGGCCTAACTGTGCCGGGCGGGGGAAACCTAGTTGTCGGATTGGCACGCGTCGCGCGGCCAGGCGTCCCAGGCAGGATCGGAGAGAGACATGGACGGAAATGATATCGGAGGCGCCGGCGGGTGTCCGGTCGCGCACGGGATCACGCATGTCGGCATGAGGACGAACCGCGACTGGTGGCCGAACCAGCTCAACCTCAGGCTTCTCCGGCAGAACGCGCCCCAGTCCAATCCGATGGGCGAGGCCTTCGACTACGCCGAGGCGTTCAAGACGCTCGACCTCGCGGCCGTGAAGGCGGACCTGCATGCGCTGATGACCCGGTCGCAGGACTGGTGGCCGGCGGATTTCGGCCACTACGGGGGCCTTTTCATTCGTATGGCGTGGCACAGCGCCGGCACCTACCGCATCGGCGACGGCCGCGGCGGCGCGGGCGCCGGTCAGCAGCGCTTCGCGCCGCTCAACAGCTGGCCGGACAACGCCAACCTCGACAAGGCGCGCCGGCTCCTGTGGCCGATCAAGCAGAAATACGGCCGCAATATCTCCTGGGCCGATCTCATCGTCCTCACCGGCAACTGCGCGCTGGAGTCGATGGGATTCAAGACCTTCGGCTTCGGCGGCGGCCGCGCCGACGTATGGGAGCCTGACGAGTCCGTCTACTGGGGCAAGGAGAAGGTTTGGTTCCCCGATCCTCAGAGCGATGAGCGCCACACGGGTGACCGCGAGCTCGAAAATCCGCTCGCGGCCGTGCAGATGGGCCTCATCTACGTCAATCCGAATGGGCCGAACGGCAAGCCGGATCCGCTGGCCGCGGCCAGGGACATTCGCGAAGCCTTCCGGCGCATGGCCATGAACGATGAGGAAACCGTCGCCCTCATCGCCGGTGGACATAGCTTCGGCAAGGCCCACGGCGCCGGCGATGGGGCGCTGGTCGGCCCAGACCCCGAAGCCGCGCCCATCGAGGAGCAGGGCTTCGGCTGGACGAGCAAGTTCGGCACAGGCAAGGGCCCGGACGCCATCACGGGCGGTCCGGAAGTCACCTGGAGCGCGACGCCGACCAAGTGGAGCCACAACTTCTTCGAGACCCTGTTCGGCCACGAATGGGAGCTCACGAACAGCCCCGCCGGCGCCAATCAGTTCAAGGCGAAAGGTGGGGTCGCCACGATTCCGGACGCCTTCGACGCTTCGAAGAAACACGCGCCGACAATGCTGGTCACCGACATCGCCCTGCGGGTGGATCCGGCCTATGAGAAGATCTCCCGGCGGTTCCTCGAGCATCCGGATCAGTTCGCGGACGCCTTCGCCCGCGCCTGGTTCAAGCTCACCCACCGCGACATGGGCCCGCGCGCACGCTACCTCGGCCCGGACGTGCCGGCGGAGGAGCTGATCTGGCAGGATCCCGTTCCCGCCGTCGATCACCCGCTGATCGACGCCCGGGACATCGCCGATCTCAAGGCCATGATCCTCGCCTCCGGGCTTTCCATCCCCGAGCTGGTCGCGACCGCCTGGGCCTCGGCCTCGACCTTCCGCGGCTCCGACAAGCGCGGCGGGGCCAACGGCGCGCGCATTCGTCTGGCGCCGCAGAAGGATTGGGAGGTCAACCAGCCCGCCCAATTGGCCAAGGTGCTCGACACCCTGGCGGGCGTCCAGGCGGCGTTCAACGCCGCGGCCGGTGGCGGCAAGAAGGTGTCGCTGGCCGATCTGATCGTTCTCGGCGGCTCTGTCGGTGTCGAGCAGGCCGCGAAAAAGGCCGGGTTTGACGTTGCCGTTCCCTTCGCGCCTGGCCGGACCGACGCGTCGCAGGCGCAGACCGACGTAGAGGCTTTCGAGTACCTCGAACCGGCCGCGGACGGCTTCCGCAACTACCTCAGGGCCAGGTTCTCGGTGTCGGGAGAGGAGCTTCTGATCGACAGGGCGCAACTCCTGACTCTCACCGCGCCGGAGATGACCGTCCTCGTCGGCGGCCTGCGCGTCCTGGGCGCGAACCACGCCGCCTCGCCGCACGGCGTCTTCACGCAGCGGCCGGGAACCCTGACCAACGACGTCTTCGTGAACCTGTTGGACATGGGCGCCGAGTGGAAAGCGACCGCGGATGACAATGTGTTCGAGGCGCGCGATCGCAAAAGCGGCGCGCCGAAGTGGACCGGAACGCGCGTCGACCTCGTCTTCGGTTCGAACTCGGAGTTGCGCGCCCTGGCCGAAGTCTATGGCGCCGCCGACGGGCAAGCGAAGTTCGTAACCGACTTCGTGGCGGCGTGGACCAAGGTGATGAACCTCGACCGCTTCGACCTAGTCTGACGTTCGCGGGCTGCACGCTCGGGCGTTAAGCGCCCGGTCACCGTAATATTCCTCCCTCCCCTTGAGGGGGTGGGCGAGACGGCGAAGCCGTCCGGGGTGGGGTGGAGACGCCGCTCCACCCCCTCCGACCCTGCTCCGCCAAGGCTCCGCAGGGCCACCTCCCCCATCGAGGGGGAGGAGGGTCGCGTAGCCGGGACTGCTCCCCGCCCAGGCGGAGCGCAAGAATTGCGAAAACTCGCGGCAACCACGTGCAAAGCCGCGACGCCGGTTCTCGCGTATCAAAAGCGCCAACAATCAAAGGGCCGCACCCGGCCCGCGGGGAAGAAACATGGCGCATGCGGCTTGGGTTCGATCGGCGATTCCGTTCCTGATGTGCTGCGCCTCCGTCCCGGCGCTGGCGCAGGCGACGAGCGCCGCCCCTTCGACCGTGCAGGAGATCGTGGTCACCGCCCAGCGGCGTGAGCAGTCGATCCTGAAGGTGCCGGTGGCGGTGACCGCCCTGCCGGCCGCCACGCTGGAGACTCGCGGCGTCACCAACTCGTCGGACCTCGGCAGCGCCGTCCCCAACCTGCAGGTGAACAGCGCCTTCGGCGAAACCCAGCCGAACTTCTCGCTGCGCGGCGTCAGTGTGGCGAACGAATACAACTCCAATCAGGTCTCGCCGATCGGCGTCTACATCAATGACGTCTACATCGTCAGCCGCAGCAGCCAGGGCATGGGGCTGTTCGATCTCGACCGCGTCGAGGTTCTGCGCGGCCCGCAAGGCACGCTGTTCGGACGCAACACCACCGGCGGGACGATCAACTTCATCACGCGCGAGCCGGGCCTCGACGGCTCCAATGGTTACGTCCAGCTCGGCTACGGCAACTTCGACACCTTCACCTTGCAGGCCGCCGGCGAGACGACCCTGGCGGGCGACCAGGTGGGCGTGCGCGCCGCGATCAACTACGCCGTCGGCGACGGCCAGTTCCAGAACGTCTATCCGGGCGGTAAGGACCCCGACTCCACCGACACCCTGCAGGGCCGGTTCTCGGTGCGGATCCGGCCGGACGGCTCGCCCCTCGACATCAAGATCGTCGCCTACGGCGGCCGCAACGATCCCACCCAGGCGCCGGTGTTCGGCCTGCTGCCCTACCGCCAGGGCCTGGGGTTCTTCCAGGTCGACGAGAACCGTGTCGGAAACAACAAGACCGAAGCCTACGGCGTTTCCGCAAACGTCGCCTATGCGGTCTCGCCGTCGCTGAAGCTGATCTCGATCACCTCCTACGACGGCGGCGAGCAGAATCTGCAGCAGGCGGCCGACGGCTCGCCCCTCGACGTGCTGGACATCAATTGGAAGTCACGCTTCCAGCAATTCAGCGAGGAACTGCGCGCCAACTACACCTCGAGCCTGCTCAATCTCATCGCCGGCGTCTATTACGGCCGGGACGACACCGTCACCGACAACACCTTCGACATCGGCAGCGTGCTGGGGCCCGGTGTGAACGGCGGCTTCTTCCAGCACTTTCACGAGGCGCGACAGTCCTACGCCATCTTCGCCCAGGGCGACGTCAATCTGACCCAAAAGCTCGTGCTGACCCTGGGCCTGCGCTACACCGCCGACCGTGCCCAGTACGAGGACGGCTCGGCCTATCTGTTCCTGGGGAATGTCGGCGGGCTGGAGACGCCGCTGGCCACCACCGTTCCCTGCGCCGGCCCGGCGGGAACCTGCGCCTACGATCCCGACGCCCGCTTCGCCCTCAAGGGCTCCAACAATGCGCCGACCGGCCGCGCGGCGCTGAGCTACACCTTCGACAACGGCATGCTCGTCTACGCCAGCTACAATCGCGGCTATCGCTCCGGCGCCTTCAACGGCGGCGGCTACACCTCTTCCTCCGGCATCACCTACATCCAGCCGGAGACCGTGAACGCCTATGAGGTGGGGACCAAGGGTCGGTTCCTGGACGGCAGGCTGACCCTGGCGCTGGCGGCCTTCTACGACGACTACCGCAACCAGCAGCTGCAGGACACGCGGGCCGGCCCGGTCTCGTTCCTGATCAATGCGCCGAAGTCGCAGCTTTACGGCGGCGAGGCGGAGGCGACCTTCCAGGTCACGCCTGCCTTCACGCTCCACGGCGCGCTCGGCCTGCTGCACGCGACGTACCAAGAGCTCGTCCTGCAGGGCACCAACCTCGCCGGCGCCGATCTGCCGTTCGCGCCGCACGTCACCGCTCAGGCGGGCGTCGACTGGACCCTGGCGCACCTGGCGGACGGCAAGCTGATCTTCTCACCGAACATCAACTACGTCAGCCATCAGTACTTCTCGCCGTTCGACAGCATCAATGTGGCCGGTTCGGCGCAGGACAACGCGGAGCTGCAGCAAGCCGCCTATGCGAAGGTGAACGCCTCGCTCGCCTGGCGGCGCGGCCCCCTCGTCGTGCGCGTCTGGGCCGACAACATCTTCGACGCCCGGGTGCTGGGCTATGGCCTCGACCTGCGCGGCGCGGGGTTCCCCTACAATTTCCTGGTGCCCGAGCCGCCTCGGACCTTCGGCGCCGACATCCGGATGAGCTTCTGATGGCCGCCGACTTCGCGCCGGACCTCCGCGATCCGGGCCTGTACGTCGACCACCCGCCCCACGAGGTTTTCGCCCGACTCAGGCGCGAGAAGCCTGTCTACTGGAACCCGGAGGCCGACGGCGCCGGCTTCTGGGCCCTGACCCGCCACGCCGACATCGTCGAGGTCTCGCGCCAGCCGGACCTCTATTCCTCGGCGCACAGGAACGGCGGCCATCGGATCTTCAATGAGAACGAGGCTGGCGTCGCCAGCGCGGGCGAGGCGGCGATCGGGGTTCCGTTCATCTCCCGCGATCCGCCGGACCATAGCCAGTATCGCAAGTTCATCATGCCGGCGCTGACGCCGAAGCGGCTCGAGGGCATCGAGCAGCGCGTGGCCGAGCGCTGCGCGGCTCTGCTGGCCGAGGTTCCGCTCGACGAGACGATCGATATCGTGCCGCTGCTCTCCGCCCCCTTACCGCTGCTGACGCTGGCCGAGCTGTTGGGAATCCCTCCCGAGTTGTGGCCGAAGCTCTACGATTGGACGAACGCCTTCGTCGGCGAGGACGATCCGGATTTCCGGCGCTCGCCCGAGGCCCTGGCCCAGACCATGGGCGAGTTCTTCGCCTTCTCGCAGGACCTCTTCGACCGTCGCCGGGCGGAGCCTGGCCACGATATCGCCACCCTGCTGGCCGGCGCCGAGATCGACGGCGCCCCCATCCCGTTCAGCGAGTTCGTCGCCAACCTGATCCTGGTCCTGGTGGGCGGCAACGAGACCACGCGCAATTCGCTGAGCCACAGCCTGGCCGCCTTCGCCGCCAACCCCGATCAGTGGGACCGCCTGCGATCCGATCCGGCCCTGTTCGGCCCGGCGGTCAAGGAGATGGTGCGGCATGCGAGCCCGGTCATGCACATGCGCCGCACGGCGACGGCCGACGCCGAGATCGGCGGACAGCGCATCGCCAAGGGTGACAAGGTGGTGCTCTGGTACATCGCCGCCAACCGCGACCAGGCCGTCTTCGAGGACCCCGATCGGTTCGACGTGGCGCGCAACGCCAGCCAACACGTGGGTTTTGGGACGGGGCAGCATGTCTGCGTCGGCTGGCGCCTAGCCGAACTTCAGCTGCGGATCGCCTTCGGACAGCTCGCCCAAAGGGTGAAGCGCATCGAGCAGATTGGACAGCCGCGCCGCTTCCGATCAAACTTCATCAACGGGCTGAAGAACCTCGACGTCAGACTGGTCTCGGCCTGAGGGAGCAAGCCATGGGCGCGGGAGTCGTCTGGAACGGGGAAGCCATCATCGCCGATGCGCTCGGTCGCGCGCCCGACATCCAGATCGGCGCCGAGACCGAGGGCTGGCGGCTCAGCCGCTGGCGACAGTTCGTCGGCAGCTACACCCTGCCGGCGCTACCTGATCCGATCTTCGTGGTCCACATCGCCGGCAAGCCCACCGTCCGCACCTGGGAGCGGGATGGGTGGAGCGAAGCCAGCTCATTCCCCGGCTGCGCCACGATCGTGCCCTCGGGCCAGCCGACCGGCTGGCTGGTGGACGGCGAACTCGACGTCGTCACCCTGAGCCTTGCGTCCGACAGCGGGCGTCTCCGCACCGCCGGCGAGCGGTTCGAGCGGATGCGGTTCGCCTTCTCGGATCCGCTGGGCGTGGCGCTCACCCGCCAGGTGCTGGGCGAACTCTATGCGCCGGCCTCACCGGAGCGGGACGTCTATGTCGGCGTGCTGGTAGGGGCGCTTCGGGCGCACATGCTTCGGGGTCCCGCCTCGCAGGCCGGCGAGATTCCCACGGCCGCCTTCTCCGCCTACCGGCTGCACCATGTGATGAACGATATACTGCAGCGTCCGGAGGCCGAACACAGCGTGGAGGAGATGGCGGCGACCGCCGGCGTCACGCCCTCGCACTTCTGCCGGATCTTCAAGAAAGCCAACGGGGTCAGCCCGCATCAATACGTCCTCAAGGCGCGGTTGGAGCGGGCCCAGCAGCTGCTCGCCCAAAGCGACCAGACCATCGCCCAGATCTCGGACCTCCTGGGGTTCGCCAGCCAGGGCCATTTCACCCGGGTCTTCAAACAGTTCGCCGGGCGGACGCCCAGCGAGTTCCGGCGCGTCGGCCGAGCCGACTGAGCGAGGCGAAGCATGGATATCAAGGTCGCGGTCGCGCGGGCCCCGAACGCGCCGTTCACCCTCGAAGCGGCCACGCTGGACGATCCGGGGCCGGGCGAGATCCTGGTGCGCATCGCCGGTGTCGGGCTCTACCACACCGACCTGGTGGCGCGCGACCAGCTGATCCCGATCCCCTTGCCGGCGGTCCTGGGCCATGAAGGCGCGGGCGTCGTCGAGCGCGTGGGGGCGGGGGTGACGGGCCTCGCCGCGGGCGATTCGGTGGTTATGAGCTTCGCCAGCTGCGGCCATTGCCGGCGCTGCGCCGCGCGCCTGCCGGGTTATTGCCGCGAGTTCCCGCCGCTCAACTTCTCCGGGGCGCGCCCGGACGGGACATCCGGCGTCCGCATCGGCGGCCAGCCGGTGTCGGCCAACTTCTTCGGCCAGTCCTCCTTCGCCAGCCACGCCCTGGCGCTGGCGGCGAACGTGGTCAGGGTCGAGACCTCGCTGCCCCTCGAGGAGCTGGGGCCGCTCGGCTGCGGCCTGCAGACCGGGGCCGGCGGGGTGATCCGCGCGCTCGCCCCGCCGCCGGGCGCCTCGATCGCCGTCTTCGGCGGCGGGCCCGTGGGCCTGGCCGCGGTCATGGCGGCCAGGATCCGCGGCTGCGATCCCATCCTCATGGTCGAGCCGATCGAGGCGCGGCGGCGCCTGGCGCAGGAGCTCGGCGCGACCCATGCCCTCGATCCGGCCGCCGGCGACATCGTCGCCGCCATCCGCGCCATCGTTCCGGATGGTCTCGAATTTGCCTTCGAGACCAGCGGGCGCCAGGACGTGGCGGAAGCGGCGCTGGCCAGCCTGGCCAGCTACGGCCTGCTGGGCCTGGTCGGCGTGCCGCCGCGCATGGACGCGACGCTGGGGATCAACCTGGCCGGCCTGATCACCTTCGGCCACCGCGTCCACGGGATCATCGAGGGCGACAGCGACCCCCAGACCTTCATCCCGGAATTGATCGCCCACCGCGAGGCGGGACGCTTCCCTTTCGAGCGCCTGATCGCCACCTATCCCCTGGACCGCATCAACGAGGCGATCGAGGCCCAGTCGCGCGGCGACTGCGTCAAGGCCGTTCTCATCCCCTGACCCGTGAGGCGCCCGATGAACTTCGAACAGGACTTCACCCTGACCATCGACGGCCGCGCGGTCGCCGGCGACGCCCACTTCGATGTGGTCAATCCGGCCAATGAGGCGGTTGTCGCCCAGGCGCCGGACGCCTCGCGGCCTCAGCTCGACGCGGCCGTGGCGGCGGCGCGCAAGGCGTTCCCGGCCTGGGCCGCGACGCCGATCGCCGATCGCAAGGCGAAGCTCCTGGCCCTGGCCGGCGCGATCACCCAGAACAGCGAGGCCCTCAAGCGCCTGCTCACCGCCGAACAGGGCAAGCCGCACGCCGACGCCTTCGCCGACGTCATGGGCGGCGCCATGTGGCTGCAGGGCGCCGCGACGCTGGACCTGCCCGAGACGATCAACGAGGACACGCCGGAGCGGCGCAGCATCACCCGCCACGCCCCGATCGGCGTCGTGGGCGCGATCGCGCCCTGGAACTATCCGGTGCTGCTGGCGATGTTCAAGCTCGGCCCGGCGCTGCTGGCCGGCAACACCGTGGTGCTCAAGCCCTCGCCGTTCACGCCGCTCACCACCCTCAAGATCGGCGAGCTGGCGCGCGAGATCCTGCCGCCAGGCGTGCTCAATGTGATCAGCGGCGGCGACGACCTCGGTCCGTGGATGACCTCCCACCCCGGCATCGACAAGATCAGCTTCACCGGCTCGACCCAGACCGGTCGCAAGGTGATGGAGAGCGCGGCGGCCAGCCTCAAGCGGATCACGCTGGAGCTGGGCGGCAACGACGCCGCCATCGTGCTGCCGGATGTGGACGTGGAGAAGGTGGCGGAACAGCTCTTCTGGGCGGCGTTCCGCAACACCGGCCAGATCTGCATCGCCACCAAGCGGATGTATGTCCACAAGGACGTCTACGAGCCCCTGAAGGACGCCCTCGTGGCCTATGCCGCCACGGTCAAGGTCGGGGACGGGGCGGAGCAGGGAACCCAACTGGGGCCGATCCAGAACAGGCGGCAGTATGACCGCGTGCTCGACCTCATCCGCGACAGCCGCGACCGGGGCTACACATTCCTGGTCGGCGGCGATGTCTCGCCGGCGCCGGGCTATTTCGTGCCGGTGACCATCATCGACAATCCGCCCGAAGGCGCCCGCATCGTCCAGGAGGAGCAGTTCGGGCCGGTCCTGCCGCTGCTCAAGGTCGACAGCGTCGACGAGGCGGTCGATCGAGCCAACGCCACCGACTATGGCCTGGGCGGCTCGGTCTGGTCGTCCGATCCCGACAAGGCCCTGGCGGTCGGGGCGCGCCTGCAGACCGGCACGGTGTGGATCAACGAGACCCAATATCTGACGCCCTTGGCGGCCTTCGCCGGCCACGGCCAGTCCGGCCTCGGCGTCGAGGGCGGCCTCGAAGGCCTGCTCGCCTACACCAACCCCCAGACCATCGTCGTCCGGAAGGGGTAGGCCTGCGCCGCGGCGATCGCGCCATTTTGTGCGCTGTCGCCGCAATTTCCTGGTAATTTCCTGGGGAGCGGACATTCCCCAGTGAGCTGTTAGGCTGAGTCCGTCGGCCTCAGACGGTGAGGTTCGATGCACAGAAGCAGGGCCTGGAAAGCGCGGTTAGCCCTGAGTACAGCTGTTTGCCTCGGAGCGACGTTGTCGTATGCATCCGCCAGCCAGCCCGGTCCCACACCCACCGAAGCTGAAGTATTGGCTCAGATCTCCAAGATAAAAAGTGAGTCCCCAAGTCTACAGAAGGAGGTGGACGGTAGTGCTTTGGCCATAATGGTAAAGCACCAGGACTTCATGCTGATCCGATCGTCAGAGATCGATGCAATTGCAGTACTATTGTCAGACAACGACGATGTCGTACGGGGCTACGCAGCGATCGCCCTAGGAAATATCGGTCCTCCGGCGCGGAGGGCGGCTCCGCAACTCATGAAAGCCTTCCGGGAGCGCGAGTGCCAAATTGGCGATCTTACGTCAACGGACGCAATGCTACCCGTATTCTCAAGAATCGGTGAACCAAGGCCCGAGCTGCGCTGTCCGCCCCGATAGTTGCGAGCTTACGTTTTGCAGTGACACGACTTCACGGTGATAGGTGTTCCAGTCAACGTATCGTCACAGCTAGCGTTCGCGTAGCTGAGCGGGTGGCTCATTCGCCAAATCGGCCAACCATTTTGTCCAAAAGGGGTTGTCCGCTTTCGCCCGCAATTTCCTGTCCTCTTCGGGGGACATCCACGACGGTCGTCGTTTCACCACGACAAGCGCGGGGTAGCGTTCGACCACCTCGGCCGCGCTTGCCGCTTCGACGTACAGCCAGATTCCTCCCATCCCGTAGTCGTAGCACGCGCGGAACCTAGGCACCCTCGGTACCCCTCACCGCCCCTTCGGCGAATACGGCCGATCCCGCCGCCAGGCCTCCGCGATTTCCTCCAGCGCCGGGTCGGGGGCCTCAGGGAGGGTAACCACCAGCTTGGCCAGCAGGTCGCCTCTGCGGCCCTGGCCGTCGGCGAGGCCGCGCTTGCGCAGGCGCAGCACCGAGCCGGAGTTGGAGCCCTTGGGCACATTGAGGGTCACGGGTCCGTCGGGCGTCGGCGCCTGCACCTTGCCGCCCAGAACTGCGTCGGGGACCGAGATTGGCACCTCCATGACCAGGGCGTCGCCCTCGCGCCGAAACCTCGGATGGGGTCGGATGACGATCTCGATCAGGGCGTCGCCGGGGCCGGCGCGGCCGGGGGAGCCCTGGCCCTTCAGCCGCAGCACCTGACCGTCGGCGGCGCCGGCGGGAATGGTGACATCGAGGGTGCGGCCGTCGGTAAAGGCGAGGCGCCGTCTGGCGCCCTTGATCGCCTCCTCCAGGTCGATGTCGAGCTGGGCGCGTACATCGGCGCCGCGCGAGGCGAAGCCGCCCCCGCCGCCCCGCCGACCGCCGCCGCCGAACATCTCGCCCAGGATGTCGCCCAGGTCGACGTTCTCGAATTCCGCCCCGCGCGGGCCGCCGCCCTGGCCGAAGGGATTGCCGCCGGCGTAGCCGCGCATGGTCTCGCGGCCGTCGGCGTCGATCTCGCCGGCGTCGAACTTGCGCTTCTTGTCGGGGTCGCCCAGCAGGTCGAAGGCCGAGCTGACGGCCTTGAACTTCTCCTCCGAGGCCTTGTCGCCCGGATTGACGTCGGGATGGTGCTTCTTGGCCAGCTTGCGAAACGCCTTGCGGATGTCATCCGCCGTCGCGCCGCGGGCCACGCCCAGCTCCTTGTATGGATCCTGCGCCAAACCGTTCTTTTCCTTCAGCGACTGCCGCCGCCTGAGTTAGCCCGTCCGCGCCGTGGCGCAAACCCGCCGCGGCCACGTTCGATCAGGAGATCGGGGGCCATGAAGTCGAGGGCGTCGTCCGGATCGGCCAGACTATCCTCATTGACCGTCTGGCCGCGTATCGAAACGCCGGCCCGGTGCACGCTCTCCGGATCGCCGCTGACCAGCGGGTGCCAGGGCGCCAGGCCCCGACCTTCGGACAGGCGGCGATAGGCGCAGCTCTTGGGCATCCAGGCCAGGGTCGAAACGTTGCCGGGGGTGAGCTTGATGCAGTCGGGCACGGTTTCGCGCCGCTTTTCATAGTCGCTACAGCGGCAGGCGTCGGGATCGAACAGGCGGCAGGCGACGCGGGTGGGCGTCACCGCGCCGGTGTCCTCGTCCTGGAAACGGACCAGGCAGCACAGGCCGCAGCCGTCGCACAGGCTCTCCCATTCGGCGGGCGACATCTCCGCCAGGGACTTCACTTGCCAGAAGGGGCTCGCCGACATCACGGCCCTGTCCTAAACCCTCTGGCCCCGCGCCGGTAGCGTCGCGGTTGTTGAGCTTGGCCCTCACGCCACCCCCACCCCACCCCTACCGTCATGGCCGGGCGTCAGTCCCGGCCACCCATGCACGCCGAATGGCGGGTGGCCGCGCTCGGCGCGGCCACGGCAGGACGGCGCTAAAGCAGCTGTTCGAGAAGGTCGCCCCAGTGCGGATTGGCGCGCTCGATCAGATTGAGCTTCCACTCGCGCTTGTACTTCTTGAGCGACTTCTCGCGCTGGATGGCGCCGACGATCGTCTGATGCTGTTCGTACCAGACCAGGCGCTTGAGCCCGTGGGTGGCCGTGAACCCGGGGATCTCTCCGTCGCGGTGCTGGACCACGCGGGTGATCAGGTCGGAGGTCACGCCAACGTAAAGCGTGCCGTGGCGCTTGTTGGTCATGATGTAGACGCAGATGAACGGCCGGCGCTCCATGCCAAGACCTTCGCCGTAGGGCGTGACAGTCGCAAGCGAGCTTTGGCTACCGCTGTCGATTGACCGCGCCGGGCGCGGTCACCCCCAAGCTCGTGTTCATGGGTGGCCGGGACTTACGCCCGGCCATGACGGTAGTTTGGGGGAGGGGGACCGTTAAGCGGTGGAGGGGGTGGCAGGCCCCTCTTCAAACTGAGACACTGGCGGCCTTTCCACGAGGAGTCTCACCTGTTCATGGCGCCGCCGATTCTCGCCCTGCGCGACGTGCGCCTCGCCGATGGGCGGCGGATGATGTTCGACGGTGTCGACCTGGCGCTGGAGCGGCGCGCGCGCGCCTGCCTGGTCGGGCGCAATGGGGCGGGCAAGTCGACGCTGCTGCGCCTGCTGGCCGGATTGACGGCGCCGGAGGAGGGCGAGCGGATCGCCTCGCCGGGCCTTCGGGTGGCCCTGGTCGCCCAGGAACCGGTCATCGTCGGCGAGAGCCTGGAGGCCTATGCGGCGGCCGGGGGGGCCGCGCCGCACCTGGCCCGCGCCGCCCTGGAATCGTTCGGACTGGATCCGGCGCGGTCGGCGGTGGGGCTCTCGGGCGGCGAGACGCGCCGCGCCGCCCTGGCCCGCGCCTTCGCCGAGGACCCGGACGTCCTGCTCCTGGACGAGCCGACCAACCATCTCGACATCCTGGCCATCGAGGCCCTGGAGGCGCGTCTGGGGCGCCAGCGCGCCGCCATATTGATGGTCAGCCACGACCGGACGTTCCTGGAGCGCGTCAGCGAGACCTGCTTCTGGCTGGAGGACGCCCGCGTGCGCCGGCTGGACGCCTCCTTCGCTCGCTTCGAAGGCTGGGCGGAGGAGATCGCGGCGGCCGAGAGCGAGGTCGATCGGCGCCTGGCCAAGGCGGTCGAGCGCGACGAGCACTGGCTGGCCTACGGAGTCACCGCCCGGCGGGCGCGCAACGAAGGCCGGCGACGGCGGCTGGAGGCGCTGCGGGCCGAGAAATCCCGCCGCATGGGCCTGGCGCGGGGCGATCTGAAGATCGCCGGGGCGGCGGCGCCCCGATCGGGGGTGCTGGTGATCGAGGCTAAGGGCCTCGCCAAGGGCTTCGGCGAGCGCCAGCTGGTGCGCGGCTTTTCCACCCGCATCCTGCGCGGCGAGAAGGTGGCCGTGGTCGGCCCCAACGGCGCCGGCAAGACGACGCTGGTCGGCCTGCTGCTGAGCCAGGCGGCGCCGGACGCCGGGGAGGTCAAGCTCGGGGCCGGCCTCGAGCTCGCCTACGTCAGCCAGGACCGCTCCGAGCTGGAGCCGGACAAGACCCTGCAGGAAACCCTGACGCCGGCCGGCGGCGACCAGATCATGGTCGGCGGCTCGCCCCGGCATGTGGCCGGCTATGCGGCCGATTTCCTGTTCCGGCCGGAGCAGCTGCGCCAGCCGGTGCGCAGCCTTTCGGGCGGCGAGCGCAACCGTCTGTTGCTGGCCCGCGCTCTGGCCAGGCCGTCCAATCTGCTGGTGCTGGACGAGCCGACCAACGACCTCGACATGGAGACCCTGACGCTGCTCGAGGACGTGCTGGCCGATTATGAGGGGACGCTGATCCTGGTCAGCCACGACCGCGATTTCGTGGAGCGGCTGGCCACCTCGACCATCGCCCTGGACGGGGCCGGAACGGTGGTGGAGACGCCGGGCGGCTGGTCGGATTTCACATCGCAGAATCCGGGATTTTTCACCGCGCGCGGGAAGCCCACCGCGGCGGCCAAGGCGCCGGCGCCCGCGCGGGTCCGCGCGCCCAGCGCCAAGCTCTCCTACCGCGACGAGCGCCGCCTGGCCGAGCTGGAGGCCGAACTGCCCAGGCTGGCCGGCGTCATCGCCGCCCTGGAGGCGCGGCTGGCCGATCCGGGCCTCTACGCCCGCGACCCCGCCGCCTTCGACCGGGGCATCCACGACCTCGACGCCGCCCGCAAGGCCGTGGCGGCGGCGGAGGACGAGTGGCTGGAGCTGGAGACGGTTCGAGACTCGCTGAGCCGAGGGGCGCGGTAGACACGCCACGCAACCTCCCTCCCCTTGGTGGGGAGGGTGGATCGCGCGAAGCGCGAGACGGGTGGGGTGGCCGCTCCACCCCCTCCGACCGCTTCGCGGCCACCTCCCCCATCAAGGGGGAGGAGGGCCGTGTTCAATCCTGCTTCCGTGTTTGGGGGTTCATAGCCTAACGTCGCGGGCATGAAGCTTAGCCTGATCGTCGTCGCCGCGCTCGCCGTCATGGCGGCAGGCTGTTCGCCCAGCGCCGCCCCGCCGACGGCCGGCAAGACCGTGATCCGGTTCGCCACCGACTGGCGAGCCGAGGCGGAACAGGGGGGGTATTACGAGGCGCTGGCCAATGGCGAGTACGCCAGGCGGCGCCTCGCCGTGACCATCGTCCCGGGCGGTCCGGGGGTGAACGTGCCCCAACTGGTGGCATCCGGCGCCGTGGAAGCGGGGATCGGCTCCAACAGCTTCATCGTCATGAACCTCGCCGCCCAGCACGTGCCGGTGCGGGCGGTGGCGGCGTTCATGCAGAAGGACCCGCAGGTGCTGATCGCCCATCCGGACGCCGGCGTGCGCTCGCTGGCCGACATGAAGGGCCGGCCGATCCTGCTGTCGGACGCCTCGGTCAGCGCCTTCTGGCTGTGGCTCAAGGCCAAATACGGTTTCACCGACGATCAGGTGCGCAAATACACCTTCAACAACGCGCCCTTCCTGGCCGACAAGCGGCTGATCCAGGAGGGGTATCTGACCAGCGAGCCCTATACGATCGAGAAGCAGAGTGGCGTGAAGCCGGCGGTGTTCCTGCTGGCTGACGAGGGTTACCCCGGCTACGCCAGCATGGTCATCGCCTCCGACAAGCTGATTGCGTCCAATCCCGCCGCGGTGCGCGCTTTCGTCGAGGCCAGCGCGGCCGGCTGGCAGGCCTATCTGCATGGCGATCCGGCGCCGGGCGACGCCCTGATCCTCAAGGACAATCCGGAGATGACCGAGGATGTGCTGGCCCAGGCGCGCGACAAGATGCGCCAGTACGGCGTGGTCGATTCCGGCGGCGCGGCGGGGCCGGGTCCGGGCGCCATGACCGACAAGCGCTGGGCCGAGTTCTTCGCCGCCGCCTCGTCAGAGGGCGTCTACCCGAAGACGCTGGACGACAAGGCCGCCTACACCCTGGCCTTCCTGCCCAAATCGCCGTGACGGTCGCCCGGCTCGACGCTGTCGAGGTGGTCTATCCCAAGCGCGGCCCCGCGCTGGGGCCGTTCGATCTGGCTGTCGAGGCGGGCGAGATCGTCGCCCTGGTCGGGCCGTCCGGCTGCGGCAAGTCGACGGCGCTGCGCCTGCTGGCGGGGCTGGAGGCGCCGACGCGCGGGCGCGTGACCCGCGATGCCGAACGCGGCGAGACCTCGGTGGTCTTCCAGGCCCCGACGCTGGCGCCGTGGCTCACGGCCGAAGCCAATGTCGCCCTGCCGCTGGAGCTGGCCGGCGTGGCGCGAGGCGAGGCGCGGACACGCGCGCGGCGGGCGCTGGAGCGGGTGGGGCTGGGCGACGCCTTCGCGGCCCGTCCGGCGCAGCTCTCCGGCGGCATGGCCATGCGCGCGTCGCTGGCGCGGGCCCTGGTGACCGGACCCCGTCTGCTGCTGCTGGACGAACCCTTCGCCGCCCTCGACGAGATCACCCGCCGACGCCTGGCTGACGACCTGCTCGCCATCTGGGCCGAGGCGCGGCCGGCCATCGTCTTCGTCACCCACAATGTCGAGGAGGCGGTCTATATGGCCGGCCGGGTGGTGGTGATGACCGGCGGACCCGGCCGCCTCGCCGGCGAGACCACCATCGCGGCGCCGACGCCGCGGCCGGCAGGCTTTCGCAACACGCCCGCCTTTCGCACGGCGGCGGAGGCGATCTCCGAGCGGCTGGCCCAGGCCATGGCGGCGTGACGCGCCTTATCGCCCCGGCGGCGCTGATCGCGGCCATTCTCCTGGCCTGGGAGGTCGCGGTGCGGCTGACCCATGTGCCCGCCTATCTGCTGCCGGCGCCGACGGCGATCGCGACGGCCTTCGTGGACAACGCCGACATCCTGGCCAGCTCCGGCTGGCGCACCCTGGCCATGGCGCTGCAGGCCCTGGTGGTTGCGACCGTGTTCGCCGGCCTGCTCGCTCTGGCGGTCAGCCTCAGCCAAACCGTGGATCGGGCCGTGCGGCCGATCGCGGTGGCGCTACAGGTGACGCCGGTGGTCGCCATCGCGCCGCTGTTCGTCATCTGGATGGGCGTCGACCATCCCGACCGGGCCATCATCGCCCTGGCGGCCATCGTCGCCTTCTTCCCGGTGTTTTCCGGCGCCTCGCGCGGCCTCAGCTCGGCCGATCCCGACCTCGAGCGCCTGTTCGACCTCTATGGGGCGAGCAAGCTCCAACGTTTGTTCCGGCTGCATCTGCCCTCGGCGGTCCCGTTCATCGTCGAAGGTTGCAAGGTCGCCTCCGGCCTGGCGATCATCGGGGCCGTGGTCGCCGAATGGGTGGCCGGCAGCGGCGGGGCCCAGGGCCTGGCCTGGCGCATCCTGGAGGCCGGCAACCGCCTGGAGACGGCCAAGATGTTCGCCGCCATCCTGGCCCTCGCCCTGATGGCCGCCGCCGTCCACATCCTCTTCCAATGGCTGGAGCGCCGCGCCCTGGTCTGGTGGAGGGGGCGCTAGGGGCGGGCGGTTGGCCGCGCAGCGAGCGTGTCGCCGAATGGATCGTGACGGCCGGAGAGGGGGTTGAGGCCGCTGGCTCCGCTAGGTGCGGCCGCCCCGAGGCTGGCCATGGCCTGGACGAAGGCGTTGTGGCCGGCGGGGGGCGGGGGGTCGGTGATGAAGGTGCCTCCGTGACCGTCGCTGGCGAGGGTGAAGTTGCTGGTCACATAGTCGCCGAGCAGGGTCAGGTTGACGGCCTCAGCCCCCTCGGCGACGGTCAGGGTCCCGCTGGTGTTGCTGGCCGCCTCGGTGAACGACACCGTCTCGCTGGTCGCATAGGCGAAGCCGGTCAGATCGATCTTCTGGCTCGGCAGGCTGAGGCCGGAGATCTCGCCGGCGAAGGCGTACAGGTTGGCCAGGGTCAGAACGCCGCCTGAGCCGGAGAAGGCGATGGTCGCCCCGGCGGCGACCGCGCCAGAGATGGTCGCCTTCCCGCCCGCCAGGGTCGTCGTTCCGGCGAGCGTTCCGCCCGAAGATACGACCAGCGTCCCGCCGCTGGCGATCGTCGCCCCGCTGACCGACGCGCCGGACCACACCTGCTCGTGGCCGCCCGAACTCACCGTCACTCCGACAGCCAGGCCGCCGGACAGGACCCGCTCGGCCCCCCCGTTCAAGACCGTTGACCCGCTCGCCTTCCCGCCGCCGGAGACTGTCACGGCGCCGCCGCTGAGGATCGTCGTCGCGCTCGCCGACCCGTCAACGTAGACCAGCACCTCGCCGCCGCTGGAGATCGTCGCCCCGTCGACGCTTCCGCCGGAGGAGGCCACCTCGCGACCGCCGCTCTCGACCGTCGCCCCGCTGGCGACACCTCCGGAGGAGGCCACTTCGCGGCCGAGCACGATGGCGCCGCTGGCGCTGGCGCCGGCATATACGGTCTCGAGTCCGCCGCTCTGGATCGTTGTCCTGCTGGCCGATCCGCCGCTGGAGACGGCTAGCTGACCGCCGCTGGAGAGCGTCGCGCCATCGATCCGTCCGCCTGAGGAGGCCACGTCGCGGCCGCCGGCCGAGATCGTCGCGCCGGTGTCGGTCCCGTCAGCGTAGACGGTCTCGAGGCCGCCGCTCTGGATCGTCGTCCCGCTCGCCGATCCTCCGCTGGAGACCGCCAGCTGGCCACTGCTGAAGATCCCCGCTCCACTGGCGAGGCCGCCGGAGGCCACCACCTCGCGGCCACCGCTCCCGAACTGCGACCCGTCGTCGGTCCCCGAAACGCGCTCGACACCAGCGATCGAGTTCATGCTCGCGTTCGCGCCGCTGGAAATCGTCAGCGTCCCGCCGCTCAGCACCGTCGCGGCGTAGAAGTCCAGACTCGCGCCGGATTGCACGGTCGCGCCGCTGATCGTCGTGGACGCGGTGATCACGTGTGCGACGGAGGTGACGCCGCTGGAGATCACACTGTCGGTGAGGGCGAGACCGCCGCCGGCCAAGATGGTCGTTTCGGAAACGGACGCCCCGCCGACGAGGTCTAACTCTCCGCCACTATCGACCACGTCCCCGCTGGCCACACCGCCGGAGAAGACAAGCTCAAACCCACCGCTGCTGACCGTGGTCCCGCTGGCCACGCCGCTGGAGTAGACATACTCACCTCCGCCGGCGCTGACCGTGGTCCCGCTGGCCACGCCGCCGCCCCCGACCGCCTCTTCCCCGCCACTGCTGACCGTGGTCCCGGTGGCCACGCCGACGCCCCCGACCGCCTCTTCCCCGCCGCTGCTGACCATGGTCCCGCTGACCACACCGCCGACCGACAGAAACCCCGCGTCCAGCGTGGTCCCGATGGCCACGCCGCCGCTCCCCACGGACTCTTCTCCGGATCGTACTATTCCGCCGCCGCTGACGACGGCGTTCACCGCTTCGCCGCCGGAAAGGACGGTTTCATAGCCGCCGGCGCTGACGACGACGCTCACCGTCTCGCCGCCGGAGGAAACGGTCTCATAGCCGCCGGACTCGATGATCGTGCCGCTGGCCAGCCCATAGACGTTGTCGAAGGTGTTGTTGGCCAGCACTGCGGCGGTCACCGTGGCGCCCGCGTCAATCTGAAGCTCGCCGTTCCAGGCGGTCACGCCACTGGCCGAGCCGCCGGACGAGACAAAGAGCTCGCCGCCATAGTTTCCGGCTGAGTCGCCCAGCGACACGCCGCGCACCTGGCCGGCGTCATAGGCGATGTTGGCGATCTCGCCGCCGCCGTCCAACACGCCGCCCGCCGATACTGTGACGCTGGAGCCCACCGCCCCCGATGACAGGGTCAGGATTCCGCCGGAAGACACCGTCGTGTTGGAGGCCAGCGCGCCGGAGGACAGTGTCATCGTCCCTCCACTCAGCACCACCGAACTGCTGATGTTGAGCCCGCCGCCGCTGGAGACCGTCACGCCGTCCACCGTCGTCGTCGCCGACACGCCGCTGGAGCCGCCCACGCCGGCGCCGACATCCACGCTCTGACCGCTGCTCACCGTCAGGTCATACGTGGCCTTGCCGCCGCTCTTGACCGCCACGCTGGCGGCCGAACCGCCCTGCAATATCGTCAGACTGCCGCGGCTGTTGATCGTGGCCCCGCTAACCACGCTGCCGGAGTAAGCGAATACGTACCCGCCGCCGTTGACGACGTCGCCCACCGTCTCCGCGCCGGATTCGATGGACTCGGTGCCGCCGACGACCGTGCCGCTGGCGACGCCTAAGACTTCGGCCGAGCCTTCTTGGCCCAGCACGGTTCCGGACGCGGTTCCCCCCGTGTCGATCTGAAGCTCGCCGTTCCAGATCATCACGCCGCCGGCCGAGCCGCCGGACTGGATTTCCAGATAACCGGCATAGGTGAAGGCCAAGTCGCCCACTGTCACGCCGCTCACCTGGCCGGCGTCATAGGCGGAACCGGCCAGCTCGCCGACCCCGTCGAGCACGCCGCCGGAAGACACCGTCAGGCCGCTGCCCAAGGCCCCCGACGACAGCGTCATCGTGCCGCCGCTGAGGACAGTCGTGGCGTCGGCGATCCCCCCCGACAGCACCAGCAACTCATTGCCGCTGGAGACGGTCAGGCCGGAACTGGCGACGCCGGAGGAGACGGTGATCGTGGTCATGGGATGGGTCCCCCCTGGGTCGCCCCGACTATAGTCGCGAAACCTCCCGGGCCGCCAAGGTCAGGCTGGGCGCGTCGCCGAACGGGTCGTGCCGGCCGGAGATCGGGTTGAGTCCGCCCGACCCGCTGGGCCCGGCCGTCCCGAGGCTGGCCATGGCCTGGACGAAGGCGTTGCGGCCGGCGAGAGGCGGCGGGTCGACCACAAGGGTTCCGCTGTGACCGTCGCTGGAGAGGGTGAAGTTGCTGGTGAGATACTGGCCCAGCAGGGTCAGGTGGGCGACCTGGGCGCCGTCGGTGACGGTCAGGGTCCCGCTGCTGTTGCTGACCGCCTCAGTCCACGACACCGTCTCGCTCGTGGCGTAGGCGAAGCCCGTCAGGTCGATCTCCTGGCTCGAATTGCTCATGCCCGAGATCTCGCCGGCGAAGGCGGTGGGATTGGCCAGGGCCAGGTCGCCGGCGCCGGAGAAGGCGATGGTCGCCCCGGCGGCGACCGCGCCCGAGATGGTCGCCTTCCCTCCCGCGAGCGTCGTCGTTCCGCCGAGCGTTCCACCCGAGGATACGACCAGTGTTCCGTCGTTAAAGACTATCGCTCCGCTGGCCGACGCCCCCGACCACACCTGCTCGTGGCCGCCTGAGTACACCGCCCCCCCGACAGCCACGCCGCCGGGTAGCACGCGCTCGACGCCGCCGCTCTGGATCGTCGCTCCGCTCGCTGTCCCGCCGCCGGAGATCGTCACGGCGCCGCCGTTAAAGATGGTCGTCCCACTGACGAACGCCCCGGACCACACCACTTCCTGGCCGCCCGAACTCACCGTCGCGCTGATGGCCACACCGCCGGACAGCACCCGCTCAATACCGCCGCTCAGGACTGTCGTCCCGCTGTCGGTCCCACTCACGTTGACGGCGCCGCCGCCCGATATTACCGCGACGGCGCCCGTCCCGCCCGACAGCACCGTCTGGACGCCGCCGCTTGAGACCGTCGTCCCGCGCGCCGTCCCACCGCTGGAGACGGTCAAGCGGCCGCCGCTCAGCACCGTATCGTCCAGTAGATCTAGGATCGCGCCCGACGACAGGGCCGCCCCGCTGATTGTCGTGGCTGTGGTAATCACATACGCCACGGAGGTGACGCCGCTGGTGATCACCCTGCTGGGCAGGGAGAGGGCGCCGCCGGCGAGGACGGTCACGGCGGACACGGACGCCCCGACACATTCGATCTCGTCGCCGCCGCCCACGACGGTGAAGCCGGACTCGACCCCACCCGAGGAGACGGTCGTCGCCCCCGACAGGATCGCCCCCGATCCGCTGGGGTCGAGCAGGGAACCGCCGGACAGCACCACCGTCCCATCGGCGACCCCGCCGGCGAAGACGATCTCGTCGCCGCCGCTGACGATGGTGAAGCCGCGCTCGAGCCCACCCGAGGAGATGGTCGTCACCCCCGACAGGATCGCCCCCGATCCGCTGGGGTCGAGCAGCGCGCCGCCGCTCTTGATCGTGGCCCCGCTGACCAAGCCGCCGGCGGCGACATATTCTATTCCGCCGCGGTTGACCGTGGCGCCCACCGTCTTCGCGCCGTGCAAGGCATATTCAATGCCGCCGGAATCGACCACCGTGCCGCTGGCCAAGGCGCCCGACGCCACATCCGTTCCCCCCCCGCTCAGCACGGTGGTGGCCTCGCCGGTCGCGGTGGGCTGGACGAGTTCGTACCCACCGCTGGAAATGACGGCGCTCACCGACTTACCGCCCGGTTGGACATAGTAGTCGCCTCCAGAATCGACCACCGTGCCGCTGGCCACGCCTTCAACAAGGATCTGGGGGCCGTTGATTCCACTCAGCACCGTGCCGGTCGCGGTGGCCCCCGCGTCAATATCGAGCCAGCCAAGGACGACCGTCACCCCGCTGGCCGAGCCGCCGGATTCGACGATCAGTTGGCCGCTATAGTGTCCGGCCGAGTCGCCCAGCGACACGCCGCTCACCTGGCCGTAGTCGTCGGGATAGCCCGCCAGCTCGCCGTCGCCGTCCAACACGCCGCCGGCGGATATGGTGAGACCGTTGCCCACCGCCCCCGACGACAGCGTCACCGTCCCGCCGCTGAGCACGGTCGTGGTCTCGGCGATCCCGCCCGAGAGCACGAGCAGCTCATTGCCGCTGGTAACGGTGAGGCCGGAGCTGGTGACGCCGGAGGAGACGACGATCGTGGTCATGGGTCGGGTCCCTCTCGCGGCGGCTCATTTTACACCCGCCGCGGCGCCCGGTCGACGATGCTCCGGTCTGGTGGCGGGCGGCGAAAGGGCGCGAACCCGCAAGCGGGCCAGCAACCGCGCCCGATGGAACCCGACGGGCGTGGTGACGGTTGTTTCCCTTGGGCGGCGAGCGCTCGGGGAGCCACCGCGGTGATCGATGACAGCGTTCTGACCACCCTCAAGCCCGAGCCGCTGGAGGCGATCGCGCGCCGCGTTCGCGATGGGGACATATTGCTCTGTTCGGGAAACGACCCGTTCTCGCGGCTCATCGGCTGGGCCACCAAGAGCCCGTGGACTCACGTGGCTCTGGCCTATCGCTGGCCCGCGCTCGGCCGGATCATGGTCTTCGAAAGCGTCCAGAAGCTGGGAGTCCGCGCCGTCCCGCTCGACAACTTCATCAGCCAGAGCAGCACCGGCAAGAAGCCCTATCCGGGCAAGATCATCCTGGCCCGATACGAGGGCTTCGCGGACAAGAGCGGCAAGCCCGGTTCAGCGGCGATGAACCGCCTGGCCACGTTCGCGGTGGATCGCTTCGGTCAGCCGTTCGCGGCGATGGAGATCGCCAGGATCGGCGCGCGGATTTGCCTTGGGTCACTCAACCGCACCATGCCCAAATCGCTGGGCCCCAAGGATGCGTTCATCTGTTCGGAGTATGCGGCGAAGTGTTTCAAGGCGGTGGGTATTGAAATCGAGTGGGATGGTCTCGGCTTCATCGCCCCGGCCGACTTCGCGCGCGATCCCAACACCCGGGCCATCGCTCAGTTCAAAACCCGCTAGTCGAGTCCGGGCTCAACGCTGCGGACCCGCGCTCAAGTCCGCTATCCTAGCCCAGCACCGCCGCGATATCCGCCTCGGTGGCGATGCGCCAGGCGCCGGGGGCCAAGTCGTCTGTGAGTTCGAGGCCGCCGATGGCTTCGCGGTGCAGGGTGAGGACGTGGTTGCCGGCGGCGGCGAACATCCGCCGCACCTGGTGATAGCGGCCTTCGTCGATGGTGAGGCGCGCGTCTTTCTCGCCCAACGGTTCGAGCGCGGCGGGGGCCAGGGGCTTGGTCTCGCCCTCCAGCATCAGGGTCCCGGTGGCGAACAGCGCGCCTTCCGCGCCGGTCAGCGGGCGATCCAGGCTGGCGAGGTAGCGCTTGGGCACATGCCGTTTGGGCGAGATGACCTTGTGCAGCAGGCCGCCGTCATCGGTGATCAGGATCAGGCCGCTGGTGTCGGCGTCGAGGCGGCCGATGGTGGAGAGGCTGGGGGATCGCGCCCGCCAGCGCTCCGGCAGCAGTTCATAGACGCTGCGGCCCACCTCGCCGTGCGAACAGACGACGCCGAGGGGCTTGTGGAGGATCACGGTGAGCGGGAAGGGCGGGTCGAGCGGCGCGCCGGCGACGGTCAGGCGGGTGGGAAGATCGGGGCCTGCCGTCACATGCGCCGAGCCATCGCGCGTGGGCGCGCCGTCGAGCCGCACCTGACCGCGGGCGATCAGGGTCTGGACCTCGCGGCGGGAGCCGTAGCCGAGATTGGCCAGCAGGCGATCGAGGCGGACGCTCATTTGCGCGCTTCCAGAACCTTGTAGCCGCCCTCGCGCACCAGCAGCCGGGCCTCGCGGAAATGGGCGGTCAGGGTCGGCTCATAGGCCATGGCGACATTGGCCACCATGCGCAGGGTCCCGCCGGTCCTGAGCATGGCCGCGGCGGTGGCGACGAAGGCCTGGCCGAGCTTGCGGTCCTCGGCGCCGCCGTCGTGGAACGGCGGATTCATGATCACGAAATCGAGCTCGACGATTCCTTCGGGCGGGCGGCGCAGATCGTGCTGCAGGAGGCGCGCGCGCGGATCGGCGATGTTGCGCCGGGCGGCGGCGATGGCGCGGGCGTCGAGGTCGATCAGGACGAGCGAAGTCACCGCCGGCGAGACCAGCATCTGGCGGGCCAGCACGCCCGCGCCACAGCCGAGGTCGGCGCCGGCGCCTTCCGGGGTCCATGGCTGGGCCAGGAGCAGGGCGCTGCCCGGATCGAGCCGGTCCCAGGCGAAGACGCCGGGCTGGGACCACAGGCCGAGGGCCGGGATCGGCTGCGGTCCGCCGCGGGCGATGGCGTCGTCCAGCCCTTGGGGCGCGTCCGGGCGAAGGCAGCGGCAGATGCGGTGATGGCGGCGGGCGTCCTCCTTCACGTCGCAGCCGAAGGCTGTCAGCTCCTTGGAGAGACGGGAGCCGCCCTGGGCCTTGGGCGCGAGGGCGATCAGCTCGCCGCCGGGCTGGAGCGCGCGCAGGGCGTGGGCCAGGACGTAGCGCCGCTCAAGCGTGCCGGGCGGGGCGAGGACGACGAAACGGGCGAGCGAGGCGTCAGCGAGGTCCTCGATCGGCGTCGCGCCCAGGACGAGCGGCGAGACCTGGACCGCGTCCGGCGCCAGCTGCGCCAACTGCGCCGGCGGCGCGCCATGGACAGCTTCGGTCATTCGGTCACTCGCAATGGATTGACGATCTCGACGCCCTCGAAATCTTTCTCGTTGTCGGTGACGACGACGCAGGTGTTCGCCACCGCGATGGCGGCGATGATGGTATCGAGCGCGCTGCGCGGGCGTCCGCGGGCTTTTCCGTCGGCCATCAGCTCCGCCCAGACCAGACCGGCCTTTTCGTCGAAGGGAAGGACCCGGCCGGCGAAGAGAGATTGAGGGCCCTCGGGACCGGAGAACCAGGCCTCGAGCAGATCGCGGCGCTGGCCCGCGGGCTTTTCGAGCACGCCACGGCGGATCTCGGCGACGGTCAGGGAGGCGAGAAAGAGATCCTGGTCGGCCTGATCGGCCATCCACGCCAGAAGCGCCGCGGAAGGGCGCGGCTTGACGACGTTGCTGATGATGTTGGTGTCGAGCAGATAGCGCGTCAAAACTCGACCTCGCGCCCTTCTTCACGGGGGCGGGTCAGATGGAGATCGGCGCCCACGAGCGGGGAGCGCCGGAGTGCGGCCAGGACGCCGCCTTTCCGAGGCGGCGCGCCAGCGACCGAGTCGCTGACCGTGACGCGAAGCTCCGACGCCTCGGGCGAGTCTTCCGCGAGTCGCCGGGCGATCGATCGGATGAGGTCGCGATCGGCCTCTCGACCGAGCACCTCGAAGCGCGCCAGGCCGCGCGCGCCGAGGCGAGACCGATAGTTCTGAATGGCGCGCTTTTGAGAGCTGTTCATAGTGATCCCACGGCTATTTCCAGTAATATAGCCAGATAGACGAGGTCGAGCAAGACGCCGGCAGGCGATCGTATATGGCCGGTCGCACTCAAAACACCTCTCCCGGCGGGAGAGGTGAAGAGTTCACGCCCGCTCTCGGGTGCGTTCGAAGGCGAGGTTTGGGAAGCGTTCGGCGACGTAGCCGATCTCCCAGGCCGATTTGGCCAGGAAGACCGGCGCGCCGTCGATGTCGGTGGCCATGGCCGAGCGGCGCTGAGAGGCGAACTCCTCCAGGGCGGCGCGGTCGCCGACCAGCCAGCGCGCCTCGGCGTAGGGCGCTTCTTCGAAGACCACGTCGAGGGCGTATTCGCCGCCGAGCCGGTCGGCCATGACCTCGAACTGCAGCTGGCCGACGGCGCCGACGATGAAGTCCGCGCCGATGTCGGGGCGGAAAAGCTGGGTGACGCCCTCCTCAGCGAGGCCTTCCAGCGCCTTCTTGAGGTGCTTGGCCTTCAGGGGATCGGTGACGCGCACGCGGCGCAGGATCTCGGGGGCGAAGTTCGGCAGCCCGGCGAAGCGCAGGGTCCCGCTCTGCGACAGGCTGTCGCCCACGCGCAGCACACCGTGGTTGGGAATGCCCATCACGTCGCCGGCGTAGGCCTCCTCGGCCAGCTCGCGGTCAGAGGCGAAGAACAGGATCGGCGCGTTGACGCTCATCTGCCGACCGGTGTTCTCGATCTTGAGCTTCATGCCGCGGGTGAATCGGCCGGAGGTCAGGCGGACAAAGGCGATCCGGTCGCGGTGGTTGGGATCCATATTGGCCTGGATCTTGAAGACGAAACCCGAGACCTCGTCGTCGCCGGGGGCGACGTGGGTGTCCTCGCCGGCGCGGCGGGCGCCGACCATGCCGGGCGGCGGGGCGTAGGCGCCGATGGTCTCGAGCAGCTCGTCGACGCCGAAGTGGCGCAGGGCCGAGCCGAACAGCACCGGCGTCAGGTGGCCCTCGCGGAAGCTCTGCGGATCGAACGGCTTGGAGGCCTCGCGGACGAGGCTTGCGCCCTCGACGGCCTCGTCGCGCTCATCCGGATCGAGGAAGGCGGCCAGGGCGTTGGAATTGAGCGCCATGGGCGCGCCGTGGCTCTCCTCATGGCGGCGGAAGGGCAGGAAGCGGTCGTGGCGCAGGTCGATCACGCCCTTGAAGCGACTGCCCGAGCCAGCCGGCCAGGTCAGCGGCGCCGGATCCAGCGCCAGCTTGTCGCCGATCTCGTCCAGCAGGGCGAAGGGGTCTTGGGCCTCGCGGTCCATCTTGTTGATGAAGGTGACGATGGGAATGTCGCGCAGGCGGCAGACCTCGAACAGCTTCAGCGTCTGCGGCTCGATGCCCTTGGCCGCGTCCAGCACCATGATCGCCGTGTCGGCGGCGGTGAGCGTGCGGTAGGTGTCCTCGGAGAAGTCCTCGTGGCCGGGGGTGTCGAGCAGATTGAACATCAGCCCGGCGTGGTCGAAGGTCATGGCGCTGGCGCTGACCGAGATGCCGCGCTCGCGCTCGATCTTCATCCAGTCGGAACGGGTGCGGCGCTGCTCGCCGCGCGCCCGGACGGCCCCGGCGGCGCGGATGGCCCCGCCGGCCAGCAGCAGGTTCTCGGTCAGGGTGGTCTTGCCCGCGTCCGGATGGCTGATGATGGCGAAGGTGCGCCGGCGCGCGGCCTCGAGCGCGGGCGAAGAAGAAGCTGACATGGCGCGCGCTTAGCGCGGGTGGGCGGGCCGAGGCAAATCGGCGAGGCTGGGGCCCGACGGCCGCTGTGGGGGTTAGCGGTCCTGAGCTGAGCTCGGCCGAGGGTGGCGTACGTCACCGCCCTACCGATCAGCGCGGCGGGGCGCCCGTGGTCCGATCCCGATCGATCTCTTCCTTCAGCTGAGTAATCCGGTCCTGAAGGCTGAACCTGTCAGCCTCCTTCAACTGGCCTCCGTTTTGCAGACGATCGTCGCTCGCCTCCGCCTGCAGGTCGTTGATCTCGCGGTGCGTCTTGTCGGCGTCGTGCTGCGACATCTGACCGCGCGCCAGACGGCGGTCGATTCTGGCGCTCAGTTGAGCGAGCTGCTCACTCAAGCCATTTCGTGCGCTGGGGCTGTGGGTGACTGTCGGCGCGTTCTGGGCGCTGGCGGGCGCCTGAACCGACGCGGCGCCCGCGGCGGCCAAGGCCGCCAAAAACACCTTGTTCATGGATGGTCTCCGCGAAGCCGGTTCGACCCGACCTGTTCGGATCTCTGTACGCCCGTTCGCCAGACGCGGCGAGACAGCCGGCCCGACACGCCTCGGGGGCAGGTTGATCAGTGCTTGGCGACGACCGGGCTTGAAAGCAGCAGGACCACCAGGGCGAGCCAGGCGGCGAGGCCCACCGCATAGACCAAGCGAAGCCGGTTCACCGCGTCCATGAGAGCGGGATCGTTGAGCGCCTTGGCGCGCCCGTCCCAAACAAGGCTGCTGCCGGCGCTGTTGCCGAACCAGGATTTCACCGAGATCTCGCGCCAGACCTCGGGGTGGCGTTCAGCCAGGGCGACTCGAATGCCGCGAAGCACGGGGAACTGCAAAAAGACGCAGCAGAAGAACACCCCGAACGGAATCAAGATCAGCGGCGGCATTTGGGTCGGCGCCCCATTTCATCGGAGCCTAGCGCTCCCGCCCGCGCCAGCCAAGCTCCGTTTCGGACCCGCCTGATACGACCCAAAGGTTCCGCCCAGACGCCAGCCGAGGTGGAAAGCTGATCGGCGGCGTGCGAGCCTGAGCCAATAGCAGAGGGCCCAACATGTCACCTGTCGTCCGCACCTCAATTTTGAGATGTGCTCCTGCTCAATTCCTCGAATTTCGTCAGATGATGCAGGATGCGGAAGCGGTCTTGCGGCCAGGCATTGAAGCCATGTCAGGGCTATTGGCCTTCTACGTGGGAGCCGATGAGGCGACGGCTTCACTCAGCAACATCAGCCTTTGGTCCACGCTGGATGACGCGCGGCAGTTGGATGGCTTTCAGCCGATGCTGGAGCTGGGGCGGGTTTTCGTCCTGAAAGGCGCGACGTTTGAGCGACCGATCATGAACTACACCACGCTGTGGCGGCTCAACCCCGGTTCCATCTAGAAATCTCGACGCCCCCGACCTACCGCCTTGGCCCAAGATTTTCTCCTGGCGAGAGCTGATGCCCGCTGACGCACACCCGCCCGTCGCGCCGCCGATTTCGGTGAAACGGCTGCTGCCGTGGCTGGTGGCGGTGGCCTTTTTCATGGAGTCGCTGGACACCACGATCCTGAACACCGCCGTTCCGGTGGTCTCCAGGGCGCTCGGGGTCAGCCTGCTGAGCATGAAGGCGGTGCTGGCGAGCTACACCTTGAGCCTCGCCGTCTTCATTCCGATCAGCGGCTGGATGGCGGACCGCTTCGGAACGCGGCGGGTGTTCGCGGCCGCGATCGGCGTCTTCACGTTCGGATCTCTGCTCTGCGGACTGATGAGCGATCTCCATCTGATGATCGCCTGCCGCATCCTGCAGGGCGCCGGCGGGGCCATGATGGCGCCCGTCGGGCGCCTGACGCTGGTGCGGACCTTCCCCAAGTCCGAGCTCGTGCAAGCCATGAGCTTCGTCGCCATCCCCAGCCTCGTGGGTCCGATGCTGGGGCCGCTCGCGGGCGGACTGATCGTCCACTACCTCCACTGGCGGCTGATTTTCTTCCTCAACATCCCGATTGGGATCGCCGGCCTGGTCCTGGTCTATCTTCACCTGCCGGACTACCGCGCGACGGACGTCAAGCCGCTGGATGTGGTCGGCCTGATCCTGTTCGGTGCGGGCGTCGCCCTGCTCTCGTATGTGCTGGAGATCTTCGGCGAACACACCCTGAGCACGGGCGAGATCCTGGGCCTGCTCGCCCTCTCCCTGGCGCTGCTGTTCGGCTATGGCGTCCATGCGATGGGATCGGCAAATCCGCTCCTGCAGCTCGGCCTGTTCCGAATACGAACCTTCGCGACTGCCGTGAGCGGCAGCTTCTTCACACGTCTGGGCATCGGCGGCGTGCCCTTCCTGCTGCCACTGCTCTACCAGGTGGGGCTGGGGATGAATCCGGTCGAGTCCGGCCTGCTGATCATGCCGCAGGCGGCCGCCGCGATGACCGCCAAGGTGTTCATGCCCAAGATCCTGGATCGGCTCGGCTATCGCGCCGTGCTGGTGTCCAACACCGTGGTCCTCGGCGCGTTGCTGATGGCCTTCGCCACCATCGGGCCGGGCACGCCGATCTGGCTGATCCTCGTGCAGGCGTTCTGCTACGGCGCCCTGACCTCGACCCAGTACACCAGCATGAACACGCTGGTTTATGCCGACGTGCCAGACGCCAGCGCCAGCCAGGCGAGCTCGATCGCCAGCACCTTCCAGCAGCTTTCGGTCAGCTTCGGCGTCGCTGTCGCGGGTTTGACCACCGTGTTCCTGATCCCGGATCGGCTTCGCTCCAACCCTGCCGCCATGATCTCGGGGCTGCACGAGGCGTTCCTTGTCCTGGGCGTCTTCACCATCCTCTCCACGCTGGTCTTCTCAAGGCTCAAGCGGGCGGACGGCGAAAACGAAACCCGCCAGAAGGACATCCACCTGGGATGAGGATGGCGCGGCCCGTGCGGCGGTGGGCTAACGAGACTCGACCGCAGCATTGACCTCCGATCACGCCTATGAGCCACCGTGCGAGGCGGTCGCCTCGCTCGATCGTGATGGCGTCCATGGCAAGATCAGTGGGAGCCAAATCGGCTCGCGGGCGTTTGCTATCCGATGGCACAGATCAAGCGCCTCGGCCCCGCAACAGTTTTGATCGTGGAGAACGAGGCGCTTGTGCGTCTCGAGCTTGCTCATGGCCTGCGCGGAGCGGGAATGATGGTGCTGGAAGCGCGGGACGCGGACGAGGCCATCGCGATCCTAGACGGCCATCCCGAAATCAGAGTGATGGTGACAGACATCAGGATGCCCGGCTCCATGGATGGCATCCGGTTAGCCCACCACGTGCGAGATCGATGGCCGCCGGTGAAGATCATCGTCGCGTCGGGAATGCTCGAGACGCGGCGGTGTGAATTGCCAGCCAATAGCGTTTTCATCTCCAAGCCCTTCGAGCAAGAAGCGCTCTGGCTAGCGGCGACGGAACTTCTCAGAGGCGGCGGCGCGCCTTCCGGCGGACTTCGCGCCGCTTGATCCCCTAGACCGCCTCCGCTTCCGGTTCTTCCGCTACGGCGGCGATCTGCGTGTGGATGATCGAAACCGTTGTCCCCGGTCTGGCGTCCGCCACGTGGACGCGCGCATGGAGCTGCTTGGCGAGCGCCTCGACGATGCTGGTGCCCAGGCCAGGCGCGGCGCTGGCGAGGTCTTCGGGTATTCCGACGCCATCGTCCCCGACCGACAATGTCCAGTTGGGTCCGTGGGAAAGATAGTCGACCCTTATCTTGCCGCCTCGCCCGCCGGGAAAGGCATGCTTCAGTGCGTTGATCACCAGCTCGGTGACGATGAGGCCCAGGCTCACCGAAACGTCGGCCTGGACCACGCTCTCGTCGGTGTGAACCTCGATGGTCTGGCGATCGTGGTCGCGGATCATCGACGCGCCCAGGCTTTCGCACAGTTGGGTAAAATAGGGCCGGAGCTCCACGTCGCCCAGGCGCGTGGCCGCGAGTTGTTTTTGCAATGTGGCGATCGACATCACGCGACTATGGGCGTCGCGCAGGTGGGTGCGGGTTTCCTCTGACTGAACGTTGCGAGCGCTCTGCATCAGGACGCTGGCGATGATCTGCAGGCTGTTGGCGACGCGATGCTGCACCTCCTGCAACAGGATGGCCTTCTCGCGCAGCAGATCGTCCTTCAGCTTCTCTGCGATGCGGGCCTCGGTGACGTCCGACACCGTGAGGATCAGCCGGACATTTTCCGCGTCGCCGAAGTCCAGCTTATGGGCCGCGACCACGAGGCGCCGGGGCTCCCTGCCGCCTCTCGCGAGCGCCATCTCATAGGCTGGCACGGCGGCCATTCCCGAACCGACAGCCTTGAGCAGAGAGAGCAACTGGCGCACGTCCCATTCGCCCGAGCCAAGCTCATAGATCGGCAGGCCGGAGGTTGCGGCCGGCTCGATCTCGAATGAGCGGCAAAACGACGCGCTTGCCGCGATCACCGTCAGCTCTCCGTCGAGCAGCAGCACAGGCGCCTCGGATGAAGCGACCATCGCCAGGGCGAGACTGTCCGCGACCTCTGGGGCATGCGGTGGGCGGGCGGCCATGGGCAGCCTTTCGTGGGAGCCGGAGACTCGCGAAATGAGGGTCATACCCGGCGCGGCGACAGTGAGGTCACGCCCCCCTAGGTGGTGGGCCTCGCACTCGACGGTAAGCCGATCTTACCACAGATCGGTTCCGCCTCAGCTTGTTTCCTCGCCGCGCGATCGCGACCTGGAATTGGGCGAACTCAAGCGATCACGCCGGATCTCAACCTTGGGCCGAACGCGGTCATTGGGGTCAGTCACGTGGCTTGACGTAGACGACCCTGGGTCCGGGCGGCAGAAACAGGCCGCCGATGATCAATCCTGCCAGCGCCGCCAGGCCGAGCGAGAGGTAGGTCCGATCCTTCACGAACGGCTCGACCCGTCCGACAACCTCGCGCGCGGCGGCATAGGTGTCCACGGCGCGATCGGCGGCCCGATCGATGGTGTCGCGCGCATCGTTGGTGAGATCGCCGGCGATGCGACGAGCACGCCTCGTCTCGTTCCTGATCGTAACCATTGCACTTAACTTCCCTGTGTCGGCCCGGAGGTCTGTTGGTGTAAGGCGTCGATCTGGGTTCGGTTCCGAGGCCGCCGCTTGGGCCATGCGCGCACATCCGCCTCTCGCCTCCGCGAAAACCTGGGCCCGTGTGGTCGCGCCCGCGCTCGTCGCCGCCGCGCTCGGCGCCCATGCGGGCGGGCTGACACAGGTCGCCACCGTCGACGTCGGGCCCCGCGTGGCCGTGATCGCGACGGCCAGGGGCGGGGAGAGCCATGCCGACAGCGGCCGGGTCGTGGTGCGCTACCTCGACCGGACCCGGACGGGTTTGCGGCGGTCGGCCGCGCCGGAGGTGAGCGAGGGCCGAGCGAGCTGGGGTGCGGCGCCAGCTTGGAAGGTGCGCAGCGACCTCGCCGACGCGCCGGTGGTCGCGATCACGGGCGGCGGGACCTGGCAGGGGGTGACCTGCATCTGGACCGCGCTGGTCGAACTGGACATCAACGCACCGCGTGAGATCTTGGTCGCGCTCACCCTTCATTCAAGCGAGTCGGGCGCCGGCGACTACCAGGCCCGGGTCGCACGCGACGGGCGCGGGATGAAGCTCGTCTATTCGGGCGCGATCCGCCGCACGATCCGGCTTCGCCGAGTCGACCGCGAGCTCGTTCCCGACACGTCTCTGCCAATGGAGTGCTGACTGGATATCCCGCTCGCCGTCCCTACATGCCGGTCAGGGCCAGGAATTCAGCCACGGAGCGCGCGCGTGATCGACGTCCACTATTGGCCCACCCCCAACGGCAAGAAGGTGACCATCCTGCTCGAGGAGCTTGGGGCGCCCTACAACATCGTGCCGCTGAACATCGGCCGGGGCGACCAGTTCGAGGACAGCTTCCTCAAGATCAGTCCCAACAACCGCATGCCGGCCATCGTCGACCACGCGCCCAAGGACGGCGGCGCGCCGGTCAGCGTCTTCGAGAGTGGCGCCATCCTCCTCTACCTGGCGGAGAAGGAAGGCCGTTTCTGGCCGCGGGACGATGTCCGCGCCAGCTATGAGGTGGTCCAGTGGGTGATCTGGCAGATGGCCAACCAGGGCCCGAAGTTCGGCGAGCGCGGTCATTTCTCGCGCGTGCCCGAGAGCGAGGGCGACCAGACCTACGCCAAGCGCCGGTTCAACGACGAGGTCCACCGGCTCTACGGCGTGATGAACAACCGGCTCTACGACCGGCCCTATCTGGCCGGAGACGCCTACACCGTCGCCGATATCGCCGCCTATCCCTGGACGGTAAGTTGGCAGCTGCAGGGCATCGACCTCAACGAGTTCAAATACTTCAAGCGCTGGTTCGAGGAATTGTCCGCCCGACCGGCCGTGCAGAGGGGCCTGGCGGTCGCGGCCGGGCCGCAGATCGATCCAGCCACGCTCAGCCCCGAGGAGCAGGCGCAGCTCCGCAAGCTGCTCTTTAACCAGCGTGCCAGGCCGGCGCCGGTCGCCTGAGCCGAGTGAATTGGGGGACAGGTGATGTTCCCATCTCACCTGTCCCCCCGCCCGGGCTGGCGCCGCCGCGGCGTCCTGCCTTCCTAGTCGAATCGCCCTGCCGATAAGCGATCGTGGACCCGGCCGCCGCGTAAGGCGTTGTGGAGGTGGGGCTTGAGGACAGGTTTTGACGGCCGCCGCCACAGCTCTCCCCCGAAAGACCTTCCTTTCGCCGCTCGGCGTGTGGTCTGGCCTGTTCCTCCTGTTGATCACCGCCATCGTGGTGTTCATCGCTCTGTTCCAGTGGAACTGGCTGCGCGGGCCGCTGGCGCGCTATCTGTCGGCCCGGCTGGACCGGCCGGTAAGCATCACAGGCAATCTGGTGGTCCATCCCTGGTCGCTGGATCCCGAGGCCAGCGTCAGCGGCGTCACTATCGGCAATCCACACTGGGCCGGGCGCGGGCCGATGGCCCGCCTGCCGACCGTCACCGTCCAGATCGCGCTCAAGCCCTTGTTCCTGCAAGGCAGGGTGCTGCTGCCGCTTGTCGAGGCCGACCAGCCGGCGGTCAGCCTGATGCGCGACGCCCAGGGTCGGGAGAATTGGCGAAACGGCATGGGCGCCCCGCGCCCGCTGAAACTGCCGGCCATTGAACACCTGGTGATCCGCGGCGGGGCGGTCGCCTATGTTGACGCCCGGCGTAACGTCCGTTTCCAGGGGACCTTGACCTCGAATGAGGCGGTGGTCGGCGCGGATCACGGAACCTTCCGTCTGGACGGCGCGGGAACGTTCAAGGGCTCGCCGTTCACCCTGGCCGCGCGCGGCGGTCCGCTGGTCCATATCGATCCGGACCGACCCTATCGCTTCGACGCCCGCCTAGTCTCGGGGCCGACGCGGGTGACGATCGACGGCCAGTTCGTCCGGCCGTTCGACTTCGGACGGATCAGCGGCCGGGTAAGCGCCGAGGGACCAGATTTCGGCCGGCTGTACGCCCTGACCGGCGTATCCCTGCCCGACACGCCACCCTATGCGCTGGCGGCCAGCTTTGTCCGCGACGGCGAGCGATTCACCTTAACCGGGCTGAGCGGCCGGGTGGGCGACAGCGACCTCGCGGGGTCCGTGGCGGTGGACGACGACACCGGCCGGCCGTTCGTCACCGCGAACCTGGCCTCGCGCCGACTGCGCCTCGCCGACCTGGCGGCGGTGATCGGCGGCGCGCCTCGGCGCCTGGCCGGCCACACGGTTTCGCCGAGCGAGCGGGCGATGGCGGCGAAGCTGGCGGCGGAACACCGCCTGCTGCCCGACGCCACACTCGACGTGAGCCGCATCCGGGCCACCGACGCGCGTCTCACCTATCGGGCCGACAGCGTCGACGCCGGCAAGGCTCCGATCCGGTCCCTTTCGCTGAAGCTCAGGCTCGATCACGGGCTGCTGACCATAGACCCCCTGTCCATGAGCCTGCCCCAGGGCGATGTCTCGGGCCTGATCCGGCTCAACGCGCGTGGGACGACGCCGGTGACCACAGTGGACATGAGCGTGGCGAACGCGCGGCTGGGGAGCTTCATCGAGCGGGCGACAGCCCAGCCGCCGATCACCGGCAGCCTGTACGCTCGCGCAGCCCTGACCGGGGCCGGCGCCTCGGTGCGGGCCGCGGCCGGCCACGCCAACGGCCAGCTGACCGTGGTCATTCCCGGCGGCCAGATGCGCGCGGCCTTCGCCGAGCTGATGGGCATCGATGTGGCGCGCGGGCTTTTCGAGATCCTGACCAAGAACCATGGGACGACGCCGATCCGTTGCGCGGTCGCCAATTTCCAGGCCACTGACGGCGTGCTGCGGGCCCAATCCATCGTGTTCGACACCGGGGTGGTGATCGCTACCGGCAGCGGCGATGTGAACCTCAGGGACGAGACCGTGAACCTGGCCTTCGCCGGCCGTCCCAAAAAATTCCGTCTGATCCGGATCGGCGCACCGATCACGGTCAAGGGATCGCTGGAACAGCCGAAGTTCGGCGTGAACATCGTCAAGGCCGCGCCGCAAGCCGCCGTGTCCGTGGCGCTGGGCGTGTTCGCCACCCCGGTGGCGGCGATCCTGCCCTTCCTCGGCTCGGGGCTGGCCAAGGACGCCGACTGCGCCAGCCTGATCGGCCAGGCGCAAGCCCGCGGCGCGCCGGTCGGGCGGCGGTAGTCGGACCTCAGGAGACGGCTTAACCCCAACCCCTCAACTCCCCTACTCCTCCACCGTCTCGGTTAGAAACCGCGCGCCGTCGGCGGCTTCGACTTCGACCACCCAGATGTCCGGGTCGATGCGGGCGGCGCGCTCGACATAGGCGTCGACGTCGGTCTCCACGAGCGAGTCGACCGGCCGCATCCACACAGCCTCGCCTTCGCGGCCGAAGGCCTGGGCGTAGAGCCGAGCCTCGCCGCTCCGGCGATCGAGGGTCTTGACCAGCACGGCGCCGGAGCGGGGATCGCCCTTGCGCGCCACGGTGGCGAAGGCGCCGGCGAGCTCGACCCGGCGGATGAGGGCGTAGACCCAGATGTCGCTGCCGATATCCATCCTAGCCGCCCGCCAGGACGGGCAGCCGCGCCTGGGCCCGGGCGCCCCCCTCGGGACGACTTGCCAGGCTGAAGTCGCCGCCGTGGGCGGCGACGAGCGCACGGACGAGGCTGAGACCGGTTCCTTCGGCGATCCCGGCCACGCCCGGCCCGTCGTCCTCGACCGTGAGGACGAGATCACCACCAGAGGCTTCCAGCGACAGGACGACGTGGCGCGCGCCGGCCGCCACGGCGTTCGCGATCAGGTTAACCACGATCTGGCGCAGGGTCAGGGCATCGGCATCGACGGGGAGGACCGGGGGCGCGTCGAGCCTCAGTTCGGTCGCGCCGGGCTCGACGAGGCGCATCGCCTCGGTGGCGACCGCGCGCGCGTCGAGGCGCTCGGTCGACAGAGCTTGCCGGTCATCATCGGCGCCGGACGTCAGCCGCTCGACGAGCGCCAGCATGTGGTCGGCGGCCGCATGGATCGACTCCGCCGCCTCGACGTAGGTCTGGCTCAGCGGACCGAAGGCCTGGACGCGCACGGCGTCGGCGTAGCCCATGATGGCGGCGAGCGGTGTGCGCAGCTCATGGGCGAGCGCCCTGCGGGCGTCCGGCGGGCTGTGGGGATCGGGATCGGCGGTCACCGGCGCACTATGGAGGCCCAGGGTCCTGCTTGCCAGGGCCGCGCCGAGCGCCCAAATCGAGGCCATGGACCAGGCCGTGCATCCAAGCATCGAGACCGCCGTCGACGAACTCTCCGACGAACTCGACCTGCTGGGCGATTGGGAGCAGCGCTATCGGCATCTGATCGATCTCGGCCGCGGGCTGGCGCCGCTGACCGAGGCCGAGCACGCCGAGGCCAATAAGGTGCGCGGCTGCGCCAGCCAGGTCTGGCTCGTCGCCGAGCGTGATGGGGCGGGGCGCCTCGCGTTCCGCGGCGATTCCGACGCCCATATCGTCCGGGGTCTGATCGCGGTGCTGCTCGGCTTCTACAACGACCGGACGTCGGCCGAGATCCTGGCCTTCGACGCACACGCAGCCTTCGAGCGCCTGGGCCTCACCGGCGCGCTGTCGCGCCAGCGCTCGAACGGCCTCTTCTCCATGGTCGAGCGCATCCGCCGCGAGGCCGAAGCCTATTCCGTCACCCCATAACGCTTGAATTCGTCGCTGACCTTGGGGTCGGCGGCCAGGGCCGCCTGCAGGTCGCGGTCAGCGTCGGCGGCGCGGCCGCGGCGGCGCTCGGCCAGGCTGCGACCCAGCAGCGATTCGGCGGTGAACGGCTCCAGTGTCAGGACGGTGTCGTACTGGGCGATGGCCTCGTCGTCGCGCTTGAGGCGCAGGAGCACGAAGCCGCGGCTGTCGAGGATATCAGCCGCCTTGGGGGCGAGCTTGACGGCCGCGTCGCAGTCGGTGAGCGCCTGATCGAGTTCAAAGCCGCGCATGGCCGCCTCATAGCAGACCAGGTTGAGCACATAGGGGGCGCCGGCGCCGAAGCGGCGGGCCTCGGCCAGATCGAGGCGCGCCTGCGGCTCCGCCTTCTTCTCCAGCTCGACTCCGGCCCGCGCGGCCAGGGCGACGCCATCGTGTGGATCGATCTTCAGGGCTCGGCCCAGGAAGCCGGCCTCGTCGGACCAACGGCGGTCGGTCTCGGCCAGCAGGGCCTTGGCGACTATGGCCGATTCCTGATTGGGGTCGATCTTGAGGGCCGCGTCGGCGTCGGCATTGGCCTTGTCGGCCATGCCCGGCGCGGCGGCCATCATCACCGCCCGCCCACCCAGGGCGCCAGCCGATTGGGGGTCGAGCACCAGCGCCTGGTCGAAGGCGTCCATGGCCTGCGTGGCCTGGTCCTGGGCGCGCAGGGCGAGGCCCTGGGCGACATAGCCGGCCGCAGTGGTGGGCGCCGCGCCTTCCTGGGCTCCAGCGCCGGCCCTGGCCACGGCCCCCGGCGGGGCGATGTAGACGGTCCGCGCGGCGAGGTCGGCCAGGGCGGCGGTGACCGCCGGCGCCTGAGAGGCCGGAAACTCCGAGGCCAGGCTCCGCTTGCTGGCGGTGACGGAGACGACGCCGTTCTTGATCGAGGTCTGGCGCGTATAGGCGACGCCGGCGACGGTCTCGGCGATGTCCTGCCCGGCGACGGTGAAGCCCTTGCCGCCATTCGGTAGCACGACCGTTTCCGAATAGCTTTCATAGCTTGGGTAGGCGACGGCGTAGGGTGCGTCGCTGTGCGGGCCGGGCGTGCGCGCCAGGTCTGGCCGCGCGGCCAGGCGGGAGCCCAGAACCTCGAGGCCGGAGCCGGACCAGTCGGGAGCGGTCGTCCCATCGGCCTGAAGATGTTCCTCCCCCTTCGCCGCATCGAAATTCTCGCTGACCGAGGTGATGTCGGTGAAGCCGCGTTGAGATTTCCATAGCTTTTTCAGCGTCTCGTCGCGCTTGTCGGGCGGCAGTTCGGCGAAGGCCGCATGGTCCAGGCTGGCAAGATCGCCGCGCAATACGGCTTCCACATGCGCCTTGGCCGGCGCCACCAGGCCGGCGGAGGCGTCGATGCGCAGAATGGTCTCGGCTTGCGGCGCGGTCAGTGGGGCCTGGTCGAGCTTGACGAGCGTCGCCCCGGCCGGGCGCACGGGCAGGGCCCAGCGGAACGGTGGGACCTGCAGACTGTCAATCCCGCCATCGCCGCCGCGCGTGCCGTCGAGCCAATAGTCCCGGCCGGCGATCTTGGCGTGCACGATCACATGGTCGAAGGCGTAGAGCGAGGGCAGGCGCTCATCGAGGCCGTCGCCGCCGGTTGTGCTGGCCAGCGCCGGCTCGGCCTCCACGCCCAGGGCGTGTAACAGGGCCAGCAGCAGGGCGGTCTTGCCCTTGCAGTCGCCGAAGCGCCTGGACCAGGTGGCGTCCGCCGAGGCGGGCGTCAGACCGCCACCGTCCAGCGCCAGCAGGACATAGCGCACCTGGTTCTCGGTGAGCGCCAAGGCCATGGTCGCGCGCCACTTGAGGTCCTTGGACTGGTCGGCGATCTTCTTGACCTCGGCCTCCAGGGGCGAGCCGGGCTCGATCCGCGCCGCCTTGTCGAACAGCGGGGCCATGAGGGCGGAGACGTCGGCCCAGGTGGCGAAATTGGTGACCTCCACCTCTCGGCCGCGCTGGAACCTCTGCGGTGCGTCCTTGGGCAGGACGACCTCGCCGGAATCGTCGAGGGCCGCCGATTGGGTGGTGAAGCCGCCAGCCGCGCTGGTCTTGAGCGGCGGCATCCAGGCGGAGGCGAGGGTGCGCACGCCGGCGTCGGTCGGCCAGGTGAGGCGCAGGCGGATGCGGCTGCCCGGCGGGGCGTTGGGTCTGACGTCCTCCTGGATGCGGCCCTTGAGGACCGGGTCGGCGCGCTCCAGGGTCCAGGCGATGTCGAGGATATCGCCGACCCGCAGGTCCTCGATCTGCAGGGCGGCGGTGAGTGTTCCGTCCAGCGTCGCCTGTTCGAGCTTGGTCTCGCGCCGCAGGACCGCGAAGGTCTTGCCGCCGGCGAGGACATCGATGACCTTGCCGTCGCGCAGGATATGGACCTGATGGATGGTCAGGGTGTCGGTGTCCGGATTCCACGCCGGGTTGACCGCGCCCAGGATCGACAGTCCCTGTGGCGTCTGGACCTTGGCGACCAGGCGCCAATAGCTCGCCTCGTGGTCGGGCGTGAACTTGATCTGCAGATCCTGGAGGATCACCCCCACCGGCGCATTGGCGGCGCTCTTGGGTGGGGTCAGGCTGACGTCGTTCGGCTTCACCCAGTCCGGCGGTGGCCCGATCACCGGCTTGTCGGCGGCCCGCGCGCCGCCGGCGGCGAGGAGCGAGCCAAGTGCGAGGAAGGCGAAGCGTTTGATCATGTCTTGCGAATTCCGAAACAATTCGTGTTTCTACCCCGATCCTCGGGGCGATGGGCAGGGTCCTTCGTGTAGGGCGGCGTATGCGGCGGACTCGTGGCGCCGATTCGTTAGGGATGGGGTTCGATGACGGCGCTGGCCATCACCTTCGCGTTGCTGCTCGCCTGCGCCGTGGCGATCTATCTTTCGTGCGAATTCTTCACCAACGGCGTCGAATGGCTGGGCCGCTCGCTTTCCGTCAGCGAGACGGCCACCGGCACCATCCTGGCCGCCTTCGGCACCGCCCTGCCTGAAAGCGTCGTCACCCTGGTGGCCGTGGCGTTCGGGGCCAGCGCCGCCAGCCAGGCGATCGGCGTCGGCGCGGCGCTGGGCGGTCCGCTGGCGCTGTCGACCATCGCCTACGCCGCGGTCGGGATAACCCTGCTGCTCGTCGGCCGGGTGCTTTCGAAGACCCCGGAGACGCGGGCGCAGTTCCGGCGCCTGGGCCGCGACCAGGTCTGGTTCCTGGCCATCTTCGCCGGCAAGATCGGGCTGGGGCTGACGTCGTTCGCCGGCAAGTCTTGGCTGGGCTGGCTGTTCCTGGCCGCCTACGCCGTCTACGCCAGGGTCGAGCTCAAGGGGGGCGCCGCCGAGGCGGAGACCGAGGCGCCGGCGCCACTGCGCATCGCGCCCAAGGCGGTCACGCCCGAACTCGGCTGGATCCTGCTGCAGACGGCCGCCGCGATCGCGGTCATTTTCGTGGCGTCGAAGCTGTTTGTCGGCCAGCTCGAGCGCCTGGGGCCGATGCTGAACATGCGGCCGCAGCTGGTCGCCCTCCTGGGCAGCCCGATCGCCACCGAACTCCCCGAAGTCATGAACGCCGTCATCTGGCTTCGCCAGGGCAAGCATCGCCTGGCTCTGGCCAATATCTCCGGGGCGATGATGATTCAGGCGACCGTGCCGACGGCGCTCGGCCTATGGTTCACGCCCTGGCGCCTGGACCCGCCGCTGGTCGCCGGGGCCATCGCCACGGCCATCGCCATCTCGATCCTGGCGGTCGCGTTCAGCCGCAGCTTCATGTCGCGCCGATTGCTGGCGTCGATGGGCGTCATCTATCTAGGGTTCGTCGCCGCGCTGGTCGTGCTGCGGCTGTAGGTTGGCGCAGGCGCTCCCGAAGCGGGAGCGCCGTCACCATACGCTACTAACGACGCTTGGCGGCGCCGCCCTTGGCCGCCTGGCGACCGCCTTGACCCAGGCCCATTTGCTTGGCGAGGTCCGAACGCGCCTTGGCGTAGCTCGGCGCCACCATGGGGTAGTCCTTGGGCAGGCCCCACTTGGCCCGGTAGTCCTCGGGGCTCATGTTGTACTTGGTGCGCAGGTGGCGCTTCAGCGACTTGAACTTGCGCCCGTCTTCGAGGCAGATCAGGTAGTCCTGAGTGATCGACCGCCGCACTGGCACCGCTGGTTCCTTCGGCGCCGGTTCCACTGCTTCGGCGCCCGAGGCGACCGAAGTCAGAGCGCGATGAACGCTTTGAATCAGGGCCGGCAGGTCTCCGGTGGAAATGTTATTGTTTTCAACATATGCCGCCACGATCTCGGCGGTCATTTCAATTATTTCTGCCTTGTCATCCATGGATGGTCTTTCATTTGATTATGCGGATTTGTATCACGCCCCTCTTACCATGTACTCACTGAGGCGGCTTTTACGGTTTTTAAACCGTTGCGACAAGGGCGTTGTCGCGTATCTGTCACGGATTCGCGATGAATAGCCTGTTAGTGACGGCGGTTCATCTCGCCGCTCAGTAGCGATGATGTTCTCAACTGAAATCCCGAGCTTTCCAGTCGGGCCAGATGTCTGGAAGATCGCTTGAAACGCGGTTTTCATAGTGAGGTGGTCGCTTTTCAAGAAAAGCGGTGACGCCCTCGGCGGCGTCCTTGGAGGCGCCGCGGGACTGGATGGCGCGGCTGTCGGCGCGGTGCGCCTCCATGGGTTGGTCGGCGCCGGCCATACGCCAGAGCATTTGACGGGTCAGGGCGATGGAGACCGGCGCGGTGTTGTCGGCGATTTCCCGGGCCAGGGCGCGGGCGGCCGGCAACAGCTCGTCCGGGGCGTGCAGCGAGCGCACCAGGCCGCGCGCGTGCGCCTCCTCGGCGCCGAACACCCGCCCGGTGTAGCACCACTCCAGAGCCGTCTGCATGCCGACCACGCGCGGCAGGAACCAGGACGAAGCCGCCTCGGGGGTGATGCCGCGGCGGGCGAAGACGAAGCCGAAGCGCGCGTCGGTGGAGGCCATGCGGATGTCCATGGGCAGCTGCATGGTCACGCCCACGCCCACCGCCGCGCCGTTCACCGCCGCGATCACCGGCTTGAGGCTCTCATAGATACGCAGGGTGAGCCGGCCGCCGCCGTCGCGCTGCACGCCGCCTACACGCGCCTGCACGCGGATGGGATCGGTGCTGGCCTTGAAGTCAAAGGTGGACGCCCCGCCGGAAAGATCGGCCCCGGCGCAGAAGCCGCGCCCGGCGCCGGTGACGATCACCGCCTTCACCGCGTCGTCGGCGTCGGTCAGGTCGAAGGCGGCGATCAGGTCGCTCATCATCCGCGCCGTGAAGGCGTTGAGCCGCTCGGGTCGGTTTAGGGTGATGGTCGCGATCCCGTCCTCGACCGCATAGAGAATGGTTTCGAAGTCGGCCATGGTCGTCTCTCCCGTGCGATGATCTTCAGCAAAAGCGGCCAACTTACGCCGGGAAAGTCAATCGCCGGCCCAGACCCCTTAGATTACGCCTTCCGCTCGCAGCGCGGTGATTTCCTCCGACGCGAGGCCGAGCCGTTCGGTCAGCACCGCGATGGTGTGTTCGCCCAGCCCCGGCCCCGGCCAGCGCACACTCCCCGGCGTGTCGCTGAACTTGGGGAAGACGTTCTGCATCTTCACGCGCCCGAACACCGGATGGTCGGTCTCGACGATCGCCTCGCGGGCCTGGAACTGGGGATCGGCCAGCATGTCCGGCGCGCGGAAGATGCGGCCGCAGGGCACGGCGTGGGCTTCCAGCACGGCCAACAGGTCGTCCACCGTCCGCTCGCGCGTCCAGGCGGCGATGACGCCGTCCAGCTCGGCCTGGTGGGCGCCGCGGCTGGCGTGGTCGCGATAACGCGGGTCGTCCTTGAGCGCAGGCCGTCCCATGGCCTCGCACAACCGTGCGAACACCTGCTCGCCATTGCCGCCGATCAGGATCATCTCGTCGCCGGCCGCCGGATAGACGTTGGACGGGGCGATGCCGGGCAGGATCGAACCGGAGCGCTCGCGGACATAGCCGGTGAGATCGTATTCGGTGACCAGGTTCTCGCTCACCGCCAGAACGCTCTCATAGATCGCGGTGTCGATCACCTGGCCGCGGCCGGTACGCCGGCGCGCGTGCAGGGCCGCCATGACGCCCATGGCCGCGTGCATGGCCGCCAGGCTGTCGCCGATGGAGAGGCCCGTGCGCGCCGGCGGCCGGTCCGGGTCGCCGGTGATGTGCCGCAGCCCGCCCATGGCCTCGCCGATCAAGCCGTAGCCGGCCCGGCCGGCGTAGGGGCCCGTCTGGCCGAAGCCGGAGACGCGGGCCATGATCAGGCGAGGGTTTTCGGCGGCCAGGGCCTCGTAGCCCAGGCCCCATTTCTCCATGGCCCCGGGCCGGAAATTCTCGATCAGCACGTCCGCTCCGGCGATCAGCTGGCGGGCGATGGCCTGGCCGCGCGGCGCGCGCAGGTTCACGGTCACCGACAGCTTGTTGCGCCCGATCACCGGCCACCAGGGCGATTGGCCCTTGGGCAGGCTGCGGCCCCAGGTCCGCATGGGATCGCCACCCCTGGGGTCCTCGAGCTTGATCACCTCCGCCCCAAGGTCGGCCAGGATCTGGCCGCAGAACGGCCCCGCGATGAGCGTGCCGAGCTCGACCACCTTGATGTCGGCGAGGGGACCCGTCGCCTTCGGCGCATCGCCCGCTTCAGCGGTCACGCGCGTGGCCCCGCGCCGCCGGGGCTCAGGAAGTCTGAGCCTCCGAAGGCTTCCGGCGCGACCACCTCCACCACCGGATCGTCGCGGTCGTCGAACTCAAGGCGCAGGGCGCGGCTCATCACCGCGTGCATGTCATAGAGGCAGGTGATGTAGGTCAGCTCCAGGATCTCGACCTCGGAGAGGAAACGCCGCAGCCGGTCGAAGACGGCCTCCGGGACGCGCCCGCCCGCCAGCGCCAGGCCATCGGCATAGGCCAGCACCGCCCGCTCCTCGTCGGTGAACAGGTCCGATACGGTCCAGGCAGGCACGGCGGCGATCTTGTCCTCCGCCACGCCCAGGCCGCGCAGCGATTTACAGTGCTGGGAGAAGACGAACTGGCTGCCCTTGGCCCAGCCCGCGCGCGTCTGGGCGAGCTCGCGCAAAACCGGGTCGAGCTTGCGGTCCGGATGGCGATAGACGGCGAAGCCGTCGACGGCGTGGCGGAAGATGTGGGGGGCCAGGGCGAACACCGTCCACCAGTCGCCGCGCGTGCCCGTGGCCGTCCCCGGCTGGCTGACCGGATCGCGGTCGCCGAACAACAGGTCGTAGTACCTGAGCACGACCTTATCCTGGGCTTCGGCGCGAGAAACCTGGCTCAGTCGGGGCATCGTCGCGTCCTCCATCGGCGTGCGGACGAACCCCTCTAGCCCAGGGCGGCCTTTACCTGCGAGCGCTCGACACCCTAAGTTGACGCCAATCACTTTGGAAACGCACTGGGGCCAACGATGTCCGACGATCTGCAGGCCGATTTCATCATCGTGGGCGCGGGCTCGGCCGGCTGCGTGCTGGCCAATCGCCTGAGCGCGGACGGCTCGAAGGTGTTGCTGCTGGAGGCCGGCGGCGACGATCGGCCGACGCACAATCCCTCGCAATTTCTCTCCAACCTGATGATCCATGTGCCGGTGGGGTATTCCCAGACGCTCAAGGACCCGAAGGTCAACTGGCTCTACCCGACCGAGCCCGATCCCGGCACCGGCGGGCGGGTTCATATCTGGCCGCGCGGCAAGGTGCTGGGAGGATCCTCGTCGATCAACGGCCTGCTCTACATACGCGGACAGCACGCCGACTATGACGGCTGGCGCCAGCTCGGCTGCGAGGGTTGGGGCTGGGACGATGTCAGGCCCTATTTCCTGCGCTCCGAGCACCAGGAGCGCGGCGCTGACGCTCATCATGCCGTGGGCGGGCCGCTGAACGTCTCCGACGTGACCCAGACCCACCCGGTGTCCGACGCGGTGATCGAGGCCTGCGTCCAGGCCGGCATTCCGCGCAACGATGACGTCAATGGCGACGCGCAGGAGGGCGCCGGCTATTATCAGCTGACGGTGAAGAACGGGCAGCGCTGCTCGGCGGCCGTGGCCTATCTGCATCCGGTCATGAACCGGCCGAACCTCAAGGTGGAGACCGGGGCGTTGGCCTCGCGGGTGATCATTGAAGGCGGCCGGGCCACCGGCGTCGAATTCGTCCAGGGCGGGGTGAAGCGCCGCGCCAAGGCCGTGCGCGAGGTGATCCTGAGCGGCGGGGCGGTCAATTCCCCGCAATTGCTGCAACTTTCGGGCGTGGGCGGCGGCGCGCTGCTGCAGGGCCTGGGCATCCCCGTGGTTCGCGATGCGCCCGGCGTCGGCGAGAACCTGCAGGACCACTATGTGATCACCATGACCTGGCGGCTGAAGCCGGAGGTGGTGTCGGTCAATCAGATGACCCGCGGCGGCCGGTTCCTCGGCGAGGTGTTTTCCTACCTCACCCAGCGCAAGGGCCTGCTGACCCTCTCGGCCGCCCATATCGCGGCGTTCTGCAAGTCACGGCCGGATCTCTCGGGGCCGGACATTCAGTACCACATCCTGCCGGCGACCATGGACACCGACAAGTTCGTCAACGAGCAGAAGATGGTGCTCGAGCAGGCGCCTGGCCTGACCATCGCGCCCTGCCAGGTGCGGCCCGAGAGCCGGGGCCGGGTACGCATCGTCTCCGCCGATCCGGCGACCTATCCGGCCATCGAGCCCAACTATCTCAGCGACTCGCTCGACCAGGAGGTGGCGGTGGCCTCGTTGCGGATCGGCCGCCGGATCGCCGAACAGGCGGCGCTGGCGCCCTATATCGATCATGAGATGTCGCCCGGGCCGGGCCTGGACAGCGACGCGGCCCTCCTGGAATACGCCCGCATGGCCGGCTCGACGATTTACCATCCGGTGGGGACCTGCCAGATGGGCCACGGGCCCACGGCCGTGGTCGACCCGGAACTGCGCGTGATCGGCGTCGAGGGCCTGCGCGTGGTCGACGCCTCGGTGATGCCGCGGCTGGTCTCGGGCAACACCAACGCCCCCACGATCATGATCGCCGAGAAGGCCGCCGACATGATCCTCGGCAAGAGCCCGGCGCGATCGATGGCGGCCTAGCATGCACCCGTCGCATCACGCCAAGACTCATCCCGACAAGCCGGCCTGGATCATGGCCGCTTCCGGCGAGACCGTGACCTATGGCCAGCTCGAGGCCCGCTCCAACCAGGGCGCGCATCTCTTTCGCAGCCTGGGCCTCGTCACCGGGGACGCCATCGCCCTCTTCATGGACAACAGCCCCCGCTACTACGAATTGCTGTGGGCGGCGCAGCGGTCGGGCCTGCGCTTCACCTGCATCTCCTCCAAGCTGACCGCCGGCGAGGTGGAGTACATCGTGAAGGACAGCGGGGCGAAGGTGCTGATCGCCTCGGGTGGCGTCGCCGCCGTGGCCCGCGAGGCGGCGCCTCTGGTCCCGGGCGTCACCCTCTACATGGTCGACGGCGCCGAGCCGCCTTACGAGAGTTTCGAGGCCGCGCGCGCGGCGATGCCCGAAACGCCGATCGAGGGCGAGACCGCCGGCGGGGCCATGCTCTATTCGTCGGGCACCACCGGTCGGCCCAAGGGCGTTCGGCGCGGCGGCCAGGTCGAGGGCGCGCCGATCGACGCGCCCAACCCGCTCAGCGTCATGGGCCAGGCCCTGTACGGCTGGACGGCCGACAGTATCTACCTCTCGCCCGCGCCGCTCTATCACGCCGCCCCGCTCGGCTGGTCCATGGCCGTGCACGCCGTCGGCGGCACGGTGATCCTGATGGAAAAGTTCGAGCCAGAGGCGGCCCTGGCCTATATCGAGAAATACAGGGTCACCACGGCCCAGTGGGTGCCGACTCATTTCGTCCGTATGCTGAAATTGCCAGCGGAGGCGCGCGCCAAATATGATCTATCGTCGCTGAACAGCGTGTTCCACGCCGCCGCGCCTTGTCCCGTGCCGGTCAAGCAGGCGATGATCGAGTGGTGGGGCCCGATCATCAATGAGTACTACGCCGGCACCGAGGGCAACGGCTTCACGGCCATCAACTCCGAGGAATGGCTGACCCATAAGGGCTCGGTCGGCCGGGCGATCCTGGGTGAGGTCAGGATCTGTGACGAGGCCGGCGACTCCGTGCCGCCGCGCACCGAAGGCGCGGTCTTCTTCGCCGGCGGCGGCGAGTTCGAATACCACAACGATCCGGCCAAGACGGCCGAGAGCCGAAACAAGCACGGTTGGACGACCCTGGGCGACGTCGGCTGGCTGGATGAAGAGGGCTATCTGTACCTCACCGACCGCAAGAGCTTCATGATCATATCCGGTGGGGTGAACATCTATCCGCAGGAGATCGAGAACCTGCTGGTCACCCACCCCAAGGTGGCCGACGTGGCCGTAGTCGGCGCGCCGCACGAAGAGATGGGCGAGCAGGTGGTGGCGGTGATCCAGCCGGTGGACTGGGCCGAGGCGGGCGACGCCCTGGCCGCCGAGCTCAGCGCCTTCGCCCGGGCCAACCTCAGCCACGTCAAGGCGCCGCGCCGCATCGACTTCATGGCCGAACTACCGCGCCACCCCACCGGCAAGCTGTACAAGCGCCTGATCCGCGACGCCTATTGGGGCAAGAAGGACGGCGTCATCGTCTGATCCCGCGCGGAGGGGCTTGAACCATGGACCTGGGCATCTCCGGCCGCACGGCCATTGTCTGCGGGGCGAGCGCGGGGCTAGGGCGCGGCGTCGCCATGGCCCTGGCCCGCGAGGGCGTGGTCCTGACCATCGCCGCCCGGCGCGAGGACAGGCTGCTGCGGACCGCCGAGGAGATCGCGGCCGAAACCGGCGCCTCGGTGACGCCGGTCGCCTGCGACGTCACCACCGAGGCCGGCCGCGCGGCGCTGCTAACCGCCCAGCCAAACCCCGATATCCTGATCAACAACGCGGGCGGGCCGCCGGCCGGCGACTTCCGCGGCTTTGCGCGCGAGGACTGGATCGCGGCCATCGACGCCAACCTGCTGTCGGCGGTGTTTCTCATCCGCGCGACGCTGGACGGCATGATCGCCCGCGAATTCGGCCGGGTGGTCAACATCACCAGCGGGGCGGTGAAATCGCCGATTGCGGCGCTGGCCCTCTCCAACGCCGCCCGCGCCGGCCTGACCGGCTTCGTCGGCGGCCTCTCGCGCCAGGTCGCGGCGCACAATGTGACGATCAACAATGTCCTGCCGGGCCTCTTCGACACCGACCGGCTGAAGTCGCTGCAGGGCGGCGATGAGGCGGTGCGCGAATGGCAGAAGGCCCAGATTCCGGCGCGGCGCTTCGGCGATCCGGCCGAGTTCGGCGATCTGGTCACCTTCCTGTGCGGCGCCCGCGCCGGCTACATCACCGGCCAGAACCTGCTCATCGACGGGGGGCAGTTTCCGGGTTTGCTGTGAACCGTTCCGGGCTGAACGTCACGGCGTCGAGGCCGAGGTCGGCGAGATCGGCGGGAATCGGACGGCGCAGCGCCCGGGCGGCGCCCAGGCGGGCGGCGGCGGGGGCGGTCTGCATGCCGTAGCCGCCCTGGCCGGCGAACCAGAAGAAATCCGGCGCCCCTGGGTCATAGCCGAACACCTGCACGGAATCGGGCGCGAAGGTGCGCAAGCCCGCCCACGATCTCGCGACGCGCCTGACCGGCAGGTCGGCGGCCGACTGCACGCGGTCGATGCAGATGGCGATGTCCATCTCCTCCGGCGCGGCGTCGGCGGGCGCCTGGGGCGTCGCGTCGCAGGGCGAGGCGAGGATCAGCCCTGACTGCGGCTTGAAATAGAACGTCTCGTCGACATCGAGCACCGTGGGCCAGGGGGCGATGTCGGCGCCGGCGGGCGGATCGACCAGCACCACCGTGCGCCGCTTGGGCGTCAGGCCCAGCCGGGCCGCGCCAGCCAGTTCGGCCACTTCGTCGGCCCAGGCGCCGGCCGCATCGATGATCGCCGCCGCCTCGAGGGTCGTCCCGTCAGCCAAACGCGCGCGCCAGACCCTGCCCGTATGCTCAAGCGCCTCGAGGCGCGCGTTCAGGCGCAGCTGGGCGCCGCGCGCCCGGGCCAGGCGCAGGAAGCCCTGGTGCAGGGCGTCGACGTCGATGTCGGCGCTGTCGGGTTCCAGGATGGCGCGGGCGCAGGCCTCGACCCTGAGAGGGGGGACGAGGGCGCGGGCCTCGGCGGTGGCGAGTTCGCGGAAGGCGCCGCCGGTCTCGGCGATCTGGGCGATGAGGGCGTCAACCGCGGCGCTCTGATCGGCCCGGGCGATGGTCAGAGCGCCTCGGGGGGTCAGCAGGGGATGGTCGGTGAACCCGGCGGGCGGGGCCTCGAAGAAAGCGCGGCTGGCCGCCGTCAGCCGGCGCACCGGCGCGGCGCCGTAGCTCTCGATGAACATGGCCGCCGAGCGGCCGGAGGTGTGGTAGCCCGCCCGGTCTTCCTGTTCGGCGACGATCACGCTGGCGTGGGCGGCCAGTTCGGCGGCGATCGAAGCTCCGGCGACGCCCGCGCCGATGACGAGGAAATCGCAGGCGGTCACACCCTAGACCAGCGCCCCATGGCAGTGCTTGAACTTCTTGCCCGAACCGCACGGGCACGGCTGGTTGCGGCCGGTATTTTCGAAGCCGGCGGGCAGGGCGGTGAGCGGCAGGGCGCTGCGCGCCTCGGCGTCGCCGGCGGCCAGCGTCGCGCCGACGCTTTCCAGCGCCCGCTCGTTGTCGCCGGTGACCGGGTTCATATGCACCTCGAACATCGGCGGCGGGGCCGGTTCGGGCGGGGCGAAGCGGAACTCGACGGTCATCACCCACTTGGTGACCGCCTGGCGCAGGTTGCCGATCAGCGATTCGAAGAGGGCGAAGGCCTCGGTCTTGTACTCGTTCAGCGGGTCACGCTGGCCATAGCCGCGCAGGCCGATGACGTTGCGCAGATGGTCGAGGTGGGTGAGGTGTTCGCGCCACTGATAGTCGACCATCTGCAGCAGGAAGTTCTTTTCCAGCTGCCGGGTCTGCTCGGGCGAGATCTGGGCTTCGCGCTCGGCCGCGCGGGCGTCGGCGGCGGCGGTGAGGCGTTCGGCGATCTCCTCGTTGGCGATACCCTCCTCGGCCGCCCAATCCTTGATCGGCAGTTGAAGGCCGAGCAGGGTCTCGGCCTGCTCGGTCAGGCCGTCGACGTCCCACTGGTCGGCGTAGGCCTTGGGCGGCAGGTGGCGAGCGACGAGGTCCTCGATGGTGTCGTGGCGCATCTCGGCGACGGTCTCGGAGAGGTCGTCGGCGACCATGAATTCGTGGCGCTGTTCGAACACCGCCTTGCGCTGGTCGTTGACCACGTCGTCGTACTTCAGAAGGTTTTTGCGGATCTCGTAGTTGCGCTGCTCCACGCGCTTCTGGGCGGTGGCGATGGCCCCGTTGAGCCAACGGTGGGTGATCGCCTCGCCTTCTTCGACCCCGAAGGTGCGCATGATCGAGTCCAGCCGCTCGCCGGCGAAGATGCGCAGCAGGTCGTCCTCGCATGACAGGAAGAACTTGGAGCGGCCCGGGTCGCCCTGGCGGCCGGTGCGGCCGCGCAGCTGGTTGTCGATGCGCCGGCTCTCGTGGCGCTCGGTGCCGAGCACGAACAAGCCGCCGGCGGCCAGCGCCTGCAGCTTGGCGGCGTTGATCTCGGCTTCCAGCGCCGTGCGCTGCTCGGCCTCGTCCTCCGGCGTCGGCTCGACCCCGAGTCCGGTCTGGTCTTCGCGCCATTTTTCGAGGCGCATGTCGATGTTGCCGCCCAGTTTGATGTCGGTGCCGCGGCCGGCCATGTTGGTGGCGATGGTCACGGCGCCGGGCACGCCGGCCTCGGCGACGATGAAAGCCTCCTGCTCGTGATAGCGGGCGTTGAGGACGCTGTGAGGGATGCCCTTCCCCTTGACGCTCTCGATGTCGTAGGCCTCGTCGCCGAGCTTGGCCAACTCCTTGGCGTCCGACTTGGCGTATCTGGGCTTCAGCTTGCGGCTGAGGACGACCTCATAGTCACGGTTGCGCAGGGTGTCCGACAGGAGTTCGGACTTCTCAATGGACACCGTGCCCACCAGGATCGGCTGCTTGCGCACATAGCACTCGGCGATCTGCTGGCAGATGGCCTCATTCTTTTCCGCCGCCGTTCGATAGACCTCGTCGTCGTCGTCCTTACGCACGACCGGACGGTTGGTCGGGATCTCCGACACGTCCATCTTGTAGATGTCGAAGAATTCCTGCGCCTCGGTGGCGGCCGTGCCGGTCATGCCCGACAGCTTGTCGTAGAGGCGGAAGTAGTTCTGGATAGTGACCGAGGCCAGGGTCTGGTTCTCGGGCTGGATGTCGGCGTTTTCCTTGGCCTCGATGGCTTGGTGCAGACCTTCCGACAGACGGCGGCCGTGCATCATGCGGCCGGTGAATTCGTCGATCAGCATCACCTCGCCGTCGCGGACGATGTAGTCACGATCGCGCTGATAGAGGACATTGGCGCGCAGGGCCTGGTTGACGTGGTGGACCACCGAGACGTTGGCCGGGTCGTAGAGGCCCGCCGACCCGTCGGCCAGGTGGCCGGCGCGTTCCAGGATCTCCTCGACATGTTCCGAGCCGTACTCGGTGAGCAGGGCCTGCTTCTGCTTTTCGTCGTGCTCGTAGGTGGCCGGGTCCTGGATCAGTTGCTTCACCAGGAGGTCGATGGTCCGGTAGAAGTCCGAACGATCCTCGGTCGGCCCCGAGATGATCAGCGGCGTGCGCGCCTCGTCGATGAGGATCGAGTCGACTTCGTCGACGATGGCGAAGTGGTGGCCACGCTGGACCATCTCGCTGGCCTCATAGACCAGGTTGTCGCGCAGATAGTCGAAGCCGAACTCGTTGTTGGTGCCGTAGGTGATGTCGGAGGCGTAGGCGCGCTGACGTTCGCCCTGGGAGAGGCCGTTGACGATGACCCCGACCGTCAGGCCGAGGAACTTGTAGACCCGGCCCATCCATTCGGCGTCGCGGGCGGCCAGGTAGTCGTTGACGGTGATCAGGTGCACGCCCTGGCCGGCGATGGCGTTGAGATAGGCCGGCAGGGTGGCCACCAGGGTCTTGCCCTCGCCGGTGCGCATCTCGGCGATGCCGCCTCGGTGCAGCACCATGCCGCCGACCATCTGCACGTCGTAATGCCGCTCGCCCAGACGCCGCTTGGCCGCTTCGCGCACCACCGCGAAGGCTTCGTTGAGCATGGAGTCGAGCGACTCGCCCTTGGCGTGGCGGGCGCGAAACTCGTCCGTCTTGGCGCGCAGCGCCTCATCGGAGAGGGCCGAGATCTGCGGCTCGAGCGCGTTGATGGCCGCCACCTTGGCGAGCATCGTCTTGACCTTACGGTCGTTCGAAGAGCCGAGGAGTTTCTTGAGATCGAGCATGAAGCGGTCCGGTTGAAGCCTGGCGCGGCGGCGGCGGCGGTGACCGCGCTCTTCGAAAGACCCTTCGCCGGCTCGGAAAATCCGCGCGTTTCAGCGCGCCGGAGACTTAGGAAGATGGACCCCAAGTGTCAACGTGAGGCGGTGCAGACCTAGCCCTCGCCGATCAAGGGATTCACGACTGAGACATCCACGAAACGACCGAAATCACGGTCCGCGCGCCAGAATTTCTGCGCGCCGGGCTGCAGTCCGTGGCCCTTGACGCGCGCATCTCGCAGCTTGAACGGCTTGGCTGGCTCGGCTTCCGCCAGGACTTTGCGAAGGCCGCGTTCCACGACCGCTTCGAACGTCACGCCCGTGCGAGCGGCCACCTTAAGCACCTTCAAAAGGAGCGGTTCAGAAATCTCGATAGTGATGTTCATGAGTCAATCTTAACTCTATTCGCGACAGCCACGAAGTGAGGCGAGACCTCGCTCGTTGGTGGCGCCATCTCCTCCGCTCGTCTTTGCGCATACGGGATGAGCAGGGCATCTCTCCCCCCGCATCGGTGGGAAGAGATGCTCATTGTCCCGCCGCTAGACGCGCCGGGCAAGGCGCGGCAGAACGGTGGGATGAAGATCCTGGCGGGCGCGGCGGCGGCATTGGCCTTGGCGGGGGCGGCGCACGCCAACAAGCTGACGCCCGAACGGGTCTACGCCGATCCGGACCTCTCCGGGCCGCGGGCCCGGCGGGTGGAGATGGCGCCCGACGGCTCGGCGGTGACCTTCCTGAAGGCCAAGGCCGACGACCAGCGCCTGACCGACCTGTGGATCGCCGGCGTCGACGGCGGAGCGCCGCGGATGATCATCGACGGCCGGGCGCTCACCCCCAAAGGCGCGGCCCTGTCGGAAGCCGAGAAGAGCCGGCGCGAGCGCCAGGGGGTCCAGACCCACGGGGTGGTCGACTATAGCTGGGACGAGGACGGCCGCCGCGTGCTGGTCCCCGTTGAGGGCGACCTGTGGCTCTACGATCGGACGGGCGACAAGCTGACCAAGCTGACCGAGGCCCCGGCCGACGACACCGACGCCAAGCTGTCGCCTCACGGCGCCTTCGTCTCCTATGTGCGCGGCGACAACCTCTATGTGCGGCCGTCGAGCGGCGGGGCGGAGCGGGCTCTGACCACGGACGGCGACGATCTGCACCCCTGGGGCGTCGCCGAGTTCATCGCCCAGGAAGAGATGGATCGGGAGACCGGCTATTGGTGGTCGCCGGACGAGACCCGCGTCGCCCTCACCCATATCGACCTGAGCGGCGTCGACGTCGTGCCGCGCTTCGACATCGGTCCGGAGGGGGCGAGCGTGGTCGACGAGCGCTATCCGCGCGCCGGCCGGCCCAATGCGCGCGTGGACCTGTATGTCGAGGACGTCGCCACAGGGGTGAAGGTTCGGATCGACCTCGGCACCGACCCGGACATCTATCTCGCCCGCGTCGACTGGTCGAAGGACGGCCGCACGCTCTATGTCCAGCGCCAGTCGCGCGACCAGCGCCGGCTGGATCTGCTGGCCGCCGACCCCACCACCGGCGCGACCCGCGTGCTGGTTAGCCAGACAAGCCCGCACTGGGTGGAGCTCAACAACGACTTCAAACCCCTGAAGGACGGGACCTTCCTGTGGTCGTCGGAAGCCTCCGGGAACCGGCATCTCTATCTCTACGCCGCCGACGGGACGCTAGTCCGCCAGGTGACCCACGGCGACTGGCCGGTGGCCGCCCTGCTGGGTGTGGACGAGGCATCGGGGACGGCGTTCTTCGCAGCGGGGGTGGAAACGCCGATCGAGCGGCGTGTGTGGGCGGTGTCCTATCGCCATGCCGACGCGCCCCGGGCTCTGACGCCGGCCGGCGGCTGGTGGAGCGCCGACTTCGCCAAATCGGGAACCGCCTTCGCCGCCACCTACGACGATCCCAAGACCCCGCCGCGCACGGCCCTCTACGAGGCCGACGGAAGCTTCGTGCGCTGGATAGAAGAGAACGCCCTCGGCGCCGGTCATCCGTTCGAACCCTACGCCGCTCGCCTGCCGACGCCGACATTCGGCACCCTGAAGGCCGCTGACGGCCAGGACCTGTGGTGGGAGATGCGCACGCCGCCCGGCTTTGACCCGGCCCGGAAATATCCTGTGATCGTCCAGGTCTACGGTGGGCCGGCCGGCGCCCTGGTGCGCCGTGGCTGGGCCAGTCCTGCCGACCAGCTCTATCTGGAGGCCGGCTATATCCTGTTCAGCCTCGACAATCGCGGCACGCCCGGCCGCTCGGTCGCCTTCAAGACGGCCATCGACCGGCGCATGGGCCAGTTGGAAGTCACCGACCAACTGGCCGGCGCCGCCTGGTTGAAATCACTGCCCTATGTCGATCCGGCTCGGCTCGGGGTCATCGGCTGGTCCAACGGCGGCTACATGACCCTGATGCTGCTGACCGCACCGAATTCGCCGTTCGCGGCCGGCGTCGCCGGCGCGCCGGTGACCGATTGGTCGCTTTACGACACCCATTACACCGAGCAGTTCATGGGCAAGCCGGCCGACAATCCGGCCGGCTACGCCGCCGCCGAGGTGGTCTCGCGCCTGCCGCGCTTGAAGGGCGGAACGCTGATGCTGATCCACGGCATGGCCGACGACAACGTCAGCTTCGACAATTCGACTCGGGTGATGTTCGACCTGCAGGCGCGCGCCATTCCGTTCGAGACCATGGTCTATCCGGGGCTGCGTCACCGCGCCGGCTGGACCCAGGCCGACCTCCTCCACCGCACGCGCACGGTGCTGGACTTCTTCGATCGGAAGCTCGCGCCCACCCCCTAAAGAGCCCTAGAACGGCGTCGGTTCGAAGCTTTCGGCCTGGGCCAGGCGCCATTCGCGGGCGAGTTCGGCGTTGACCTCGCCGTCCAGCAGAGCGCCCGGGGGCACGCGGGGATAGAACTCGTCGCCGCGCAGGATCGCCCCGCTCTCGCCGCGGGCGTGCATGTGCCAGGGCTTGATGTCGCTGGGATGGGCGAGGCCGGCGGCGCCCAGAAGCTCGGCCAGGGCGCGCAGGGTGTTGCGGTGGAAATTGGCCACGCGCGGGGCCTTGTCGTCGACCACCAGGGCGCGTTGGCGCTGGGGGTCCTGGGTGGCGACGCCGGTGGGGCAGCGGTTGGTGTGGCAGCTGCGCGATTGGATGCAGCCGATGGCGAACATGAAATCCCGCGCCGACAGGGCGTAGTCGGCGCCCATGGCGAAGGCGCGGCAGAGATCGTAGGCGGTGACCAGCTTGCCGCTGGCTCCCAGCCGCAGCCGGTCGCGCACGCCGGCGCCCACCAGGGCGTTGTGGGCGAAGCTGAGGCCGAGGTTGAGCGGTTGGCCGACGTGGTCGCTGAGTTCAGGCGGCGCCGCGCCGGTGCCGCCTTCGCCGCCGTCGATGACGATAAAATCCGGCCCGTCGCCCGTGGCCAGCATGGCCTTGACGATGGCCAGGAACTCATAGCGGTGGCCGATCGCCATCTTGAGGCCCACCGGCTTGCCGCCGGACAGATCCCGCAGTGTGGCGATGAAGGCGACCAGCTCCAGAGGCGTGGAGAAGGCGCTGTGCCGGGCCGGCGAAACACAGTCCCGGTCGCGCGACACCCCGCGCGTCTCGGCGATCTCTTCGGTGATCTTGGCCTTGGGCAGCACGCCGCCATGGCCGGGCTTCGCCCCCTGGCTGAGCTTGACCTCGATCATCTTGACCTGCGGCGAGACGGCCTGCTCACGGAACCGGTCAGCGTCGAACTTCCCCTCCGGCGTGCGGCAGCCGAAATAGCCGGAGGCCACCTGCCAGATGATGTCGCCGCCGAAGCGCCGGTGATAGGGGCTGATCGAGCCTTCGCCGGTGTCATGGGCGAATCCGCCCAGGCTGGCGCCCTTGTTGAGGGCCATGATGGCGTGGCCGCTGACCGCGCCGAAGCTGGTGCCGGAGATGTTGAACACCGAGGCGTCGTAGGGCTTGGCGCAATGGGCGCCGCCGATGCGGATGCGGAAATCGTGGTCGTCGATCGTCAGGGGGCGGATGGAATGGGAGATCCAGCCATAGCCGGGGGCGTTGACGTTTTTGACCGTTCCGAACGGCTGGGCGTCGAGGACGTCCTTGGCCCGCTGATAGACCAGCGCGCGCTGGTCGCGGCTGAACGGCACGGGATCGCGCTCGTCCTCGATGAGGTACTGGCGCAGCTCGGGACGAACCGCCTCCAGCATGAAGCGGATATGGCCGATGATCGGATAGTTGCGCAGAATGGCGTGATGCGTCTGGGTGAGGTCGAAAGCGCCGACGAGGACCAGAGGAACGAGCACGACCAGCGGCCAGGCCCAAACGGCGCCAACTGCGAACGCCAGCACGGCGAACAGCGCCGTCAAGCCGATGACGATCTGCAGCACGAAGTAGCGTGAAACCAGGACCCCCACGGCCGTCCCCCCTGAAGCGTTTCCCGAAGTGCGCCCTGTATGCACCATTAGGCGGCGCGTGTGACAATCGAGCGATGGCCCCTCCCCACGTGGGGGAGGTGGCCCCGCGCAGCGGGGTCAGAGGGGTAATGCGTCACCTCGCCCTCCCCATGATAGGGAGGGCGAGTAGACGCTGTCACCCGATCGTCACGCGCGCGGGCGATGGATAGGCCCACAACCGATGGCGAGGTTCAGATGACCGCCGATCCCAAAGATGAGGCCTACGCGCGCCGCGTCCGCGCCGAGCGCATGGACGATTTCGACGAGGAGCTGGAGCTTGAGTTGGACGACGACGGCGACGACGCCATCGCCCAGCTGATGGCGGAGCACGCGGCGCATGACCCCGAAGGGCCCCTGTCGCGACGGCGCTACTTCGCCGAGCTGTTCCGGCTGCAGGCCGAGCTGGTCAAGCTGCAGGACTGGGTGGTCCACTCCGGCGCCAAGATCGTGGTGCTGTTCGAAGGCCGCGACGCGGCCGGCAAGGGCGGGGCGATCAAGCGCATCACCCAGAGGCTCAATCCGCGGGTCTGCCGCGTGGTGGCCCTGCCGGCGCCCAACGATCGCGAGAAGACCCAGTGGTACTTCCAGCGCTATGTCCCGCACCTGCCGGCGGCCGGTGAAATCGTGCTCTTCGACCGCAGCTGGTACAACCGCGCCGGCGTCGAGCGGGTCATGGGCTTCTGCGGCGAGGCCGACGTGGAGGAGTTCTTCCGCTCGGTCCCGGAGTTCGAGCGCATGCTGGTCCGCTCGGGCGTGCAGCTGATCAAATACTGGTTCTCGATCACCGACGAGGAGCAGGAATTCCGTTTCCAGATGCGCAACCGCGATCCGCTCAAGCAGTGGAAGCTGAGCCCCATGGACCTGCAGTCGCGGGTGCGCTGGGAGCAGTACACCGCCGCCAAGGAGGAGATGATCCAGCGGACCAATATCCCCGAGGCGCATTGGTGGGTCGTGCACGCCGTGGACAAGAAGCGCGCGCGGCTCAACTGCATGCGCCACCTGCTGAGCCAGGTGGCCTATTCCGCCGTCCCGCACGATCCGGTCGTGCTGCCCCAACGGGCGCATCAGCCCGACTATGTCCGCCACCCTCTGCCGCCGGAGATCTTCGTGCCGGAGGTTTATTGAGGGAGTCCTCCTCCCCCTTGATGGGGGAGGTGGCCCGAAGGGCCGGAGGGGGTGGTGCGGCCACCCCACCCGTCCCGACCTTCGGTCGGTCCACCCTCCCCATCAAGGGGAGGGAGGAGGATCACCTACTAAGCGCTGGCCGCGGCGCTCGGCCGGGACTTGGCGCGTTCGAACCAGGCGGCGATGTTCTTGTTGTCAGGATTGAGCGGCTGGCCGACGCCGGCGCCGAAATCGAGGAAGGCATAGAGCAGGATGTCGGCCAGGGTGAAGCGGTCGCCGACGATCCACTCGCGCCCGGCGATGAGGCCGTCCAGCCAGGTGATCTTCTCCTGGGCGATGGCCTTGAGGTCGTCGGCCGCCTGGGGCATGCAGCGCATGCGGCTCTCGAACAGGCGCAGTCCCTGGGAGAAGCGGAAGCCGTTGGCCATCGGTTCGGCGATGCCGAGGTCGATGCGCCGAGTCCACATGCGCGTCTCGGCCCGCTGCATCGGCGTGGAGCCGATCAGGGCCGGCTCGGGGTGCAGTTCCTCAAGATATTCGCAGATGGCGGTGATCTCGGCCAGGACGATACCCTCGTCGACCTCGAGCGCCGGCATGGTCTGGGTGGGATTGACCTTGCCATAGGGCCCCTGGCGGTTCTCGCCGGCCAGGAGGTCGATCGGCACGCGCTGTGGCTCCAGGCCTTTCTCGGCCAGGAACATCTTCACCACTCGCGGATTAGGTCCGACGGAGTCGTACAATTTCATGGGCTTTCCTCTCGCTCGCCTTGACGACCGGCGCTTTGGCTTTCATGGCGCCTTTGCATGACATGCCTAGGACCGTCGAAGAGATGATTGCAAGATTGCCCATGGGGAAGATCGCGTGACCGGTCCGCTCCCCCGCTCGCCCCTGGCCGTGGACTTTCCCGACATCGCGCCGGTGGCCGGCGTCGAGCTCTGCGGCGCCCATGCCGGCCTCTATCCGCGTGAGCGCGACGACCTGATGGTCATGCGCTTCGCCCCCGGGACGGCCTGCGCCGGAGTCTTCACCCGCCACGGGATCGGTTCGGCGCCGGTGGACTGGTGCCAGAAACAGCTACGGGTCACGGGCGGCAAGAACGTGCGCGCGGTGGTGGTCAACGCCGGCTGCGCCAATTCCTTCACCGGCCGCGCCGGCGCCAGGGCTGCCGAGCATGTGGCCTCGGCCGCCGCGCGGGCGCTGGGCGTGCGCCCGCGCGAAGTCATGCTGGCCAGCACCGGGGTCATCGGCGTCCTCCTCGACGACCGCAAGGTGACGGCGGCCCTGCCGACGGCCATGGCCAGCTTCACCCCGCGCTCGTGGGAGCGCGCGGCCGGGGCGATCATGACCACCGACACCTTCCCCAAGGGCGCTCAGGCCGTGGCTCACGTCGACGGCCATCCGGTGCGCATCGCCGGCATCGCCAAGGGCTCGGGGATGATCGCCCCCAACATGGCGACCATGCTGGCTTTCGTCGCCACCGACGCGGCTATCGAGCCCCGGGGCCTGCAGGCGCTGGTGCGGCGGATGACGCTGCGCACCTTCAATTCGGTGACCGTGGACGGCGACCGCTCGACCAACGACACCCTGCTGGTGTTCGCCACCGGTCAGAGCGGCGCGCCGCCGATCGCCAAGGCCGAGGACCCGCGTCTGGCCGACTTCTCCGCCAAGCTGGAGGGGGTGCTGCTGAATCTCGCCCAACAGCTGGTGCGCGACGGCGAAGGCGCGCGCAAGTTCGTCAAGATCACCGTCTCCGGGGCCAAGACCGAGGCCTCGGCGGCCAAGATCGCCCGCACCATCGCCGAGAGCCCGCTGGTCAAGACCGCCTTCGCCGGCGAGGACGCCAACTGGGGCCGCATCGTCATGGCCGTCGGCCGCGCCGACGAGCCGATCAAACGCGAGCGGATCAGCGTCGCCTTCGGGCCGCTGTGGGCGGCGCGCGACGGCGCCGTGGCGGCGGACTACTCCGAGGCGGCGATGAGCGACTACATGAAAAGCGCCGAGCTGGAGGTGAAGGTCGACGTCGGCGTCGGCCGCGCCGCCTGGACCCTTTGGACCTGCGACCTGACCAAGCAGTACGTGGCCATCAACGGGGACTATCGCTCCTAGGGGCGAGAAACGGAGCCGATTTGGGGGGACTAAACGGGGCCTGGCTGGGCCTGGCGGCGGCGCTCGTATCGAGCGGCGCCGTAGCTGGTGAAGATCATTTGTGGGCCAAGGTCGGGGCCACCGACGCGGCGGCGACGTCCGCGCTCGACGCGTGCCGCGATGAGTCCAGGAACCGGCGCTTTCATCTACCCGACCGGACCACGGCGGCCGCGATGATGGGCGAGGGCGCCTTGCCCTACCTGCTCGCAGCGGGGGAAACCGCGCTCGATCAGAAATCGGCCGAGAAGGCTTTCACGCGGCACTGCATGCGGCGTCATGGTTATGTTTGGCTGCCGCTGAAGTCGGACGAGAGCGCGGCCCTCGCAAAACTGACGGTCGCGTCGGATCGCGCCGCCTGGATCGACAGGTTCTACGCCGCGACGCCGGTCGCCCGGCTCGACGCCGCCTGGGCGCCCATCGTGCCGGCGTTGCCCGAAGGCGCGGAGGAGCCGCTGACCTTCGATGGCCTGAAGTTGGAGCCGTCGGCCCTGACCGTCGCCGCTGGGACCGTGGCCAAGGGCGGCGTCGTGCTGAGCGGGCCGGTCGGCCATGTCCAGACGGCGAGGCTGGTGGGCGCCGTCGACGCGCCGGTCATCCCCGAGCTCAACGCCGCCGCCGGAACGATCTTCTACCAGGTGGTCACGCCCACCGATTTCGATCCGGAGCAGACCTATTGGTGTGGGCCGATGACCTACTACACCCCGTCCGGGCCGAGGACGCTCACCTACTGCGTGGACGTGGGCGAGAAGGGCTATGAATTCAACATGGCCGGGGTCGAGGATTGGTACGCGCCGCCGCCGTTCCCCGGCATGCCGCAGATGCGGACCAAGGCCGTCAAGCTGGCGCTCGCGCCCAGCGAGAAGGACCTCCTGGGTCGGATGGACCTCGCGCTCACCGCCACGCGGATCGACAAGAATTTCGTCGATCTGCGCGTCTCAGTGGCGGCTGGGAAACGACATCAGCAGATCTGGATCCTCCATCTGCCGTTCGAGGCGGACGGGACCGCGGTGCTGCCCTTCTGGACGCACCGGCTCGTTCTGACGCGCGCGGGCGACGGCGTCACCGCCGCCTTCACCGCCGATGGCGACGGTCGGGGTTGGCTGGACGTCAACCCCGAGCCGTAGAGCCCCTCAGTCCACCGGGTTCCAGCGGGCCGCCGGCTGGGTCGAGGCGATCGGACGCGGGCCGGAGTGCTGAGGCTGGCCGCCCTGGCCCTGCCGCTTCCTCTGGCCCTGGCCGGCGCCCTGGCCGTGAGCATGGCCATTGCCTTGGCCATTCCCCTGCGGGTGACCCTGGTTGGGCCGGCCGCGGCGGCGATTGCGCGCCTGGGGCTGACCGCCGCCATTGGCCCGCTGGGCGGGTTGACGGTCCGGACGGTCGTGGGTCTCGGGCATGCTGGCCTTTTCGACGGCCGCGAGGGCGCCCAGGGCGCGGTCGTTGCGGCGGTCGAAGCTGGGCAGGTCGAGACGGATCAGGCGCTGAATGTCTTTCAGCAGCCCGCGTTCGTCGTTGCTGACCAGGCTGATGGCGATCCCGCCGGCGCCGGCGCGGGCCGTGCGGCCGATGCGGTGGACATAGGATTCCGGCACATTGGGCAGGTCGAAGTTGACCACATGGGTCACGGCGTCGACGTCGATGCCGCGAGCGGCGATGTCGGTGGCCACCAGGGCGCGCACGGCGCCCGACTTGAAGGCCGCCAAAGCCCGCTCGCGCTGGCCCTGCGACTTGTCGCCGTGGATGGAGTCGGCGCGGATGCCGACGCCTTCGAGGTATTTGCCGACCCGGTCAGCCCCACGCTTGGTGCGGGTGAAGATCAGGGCGCGGCCCATCTTGCCGTCTTCGAACAGCTCGGCCAGCAGCTGACGCTTGCGGTCGGTCTCGACGAACAGGACGCTCTGGTCGATGCGCGAGACCGGCGTCGCCGAGGGCGTGACGCTGGCGCGGGCGGGGTCTTTCAGCAGCTCGTCGGCCAGCTTGCCGATCTCGCCCGGCATGGTGGCCGAGAAGAACAGGTTCTGCCGCTGCTTGGGCAGGGTGGCGACGATGCGGCGGATGGGCGGCAGGAAGCCGAGGTCGAGCATCTGGTCGGCCTCGTCGAGCACGAACATTTCCACGGAGCCGAGCTGGGCGAACTTTTCCTGCATATGGTCGAGCAGGCGGCCGGGGGTGGCCACCAGGACGTCGACGCCGCCGGCCAGGGCGCGCACCTGCGGGCCGTGCTTCACGCCGCCGAAGACGGTGGCGGTGGTCAGGCCCAGATGGCGACCATAGGCGCGGAAGCTGTCGGCGATCTGGCTGGCCAGCTCACGCGTGGGGCTGAGGACCAGTACGCGGCAGCCGCGTCGCGGCGCCGGGCGGGGGTCGGCGGCCAGGCGATGCAGGATCGGCAGGGCGAAGGCGGCCGTCTTGCCGGTGCCGGTCTGGGCGATGCCCAGGAGGTCGCGGCCGGAGAGGACGATGGGGATGGCGAGAGCCTGGATCGGCGTCGGGCTGTCATAGCCCTTTTCGGAGAGGGCGCGGAGCAGGGGCTTGGCGAGGCCAAGATCGGTAAAGTTGGTCACGGTAATCAAAATTCTTTCATGTGCGCCAAGCGCGAGCGCCCGCACATCGCGGACCTCGCCTGGAGCGAAGGATGGGTTGGGAAGGCCCAGCGTGAACGGGCGATCGGCTAGAGCCAATGGGCGCTCGACGGTCCGGGATCTGGTGGGATCCCTCACGCGACCGGAGCGCCAATAGCGTCGGGAAGGCCCCGGCGCGCTGGTCACATCGAGGTTCGGCGGCCTAAAGTCAAGTCATTCCGCTGTTTTCCTCCTGACCGGCCGCCGATGAATCCACCCCTGAAGACAGTGCTCGTGGCCGCTTGCGCCCTCGTCGACGCCGACGGGCGGGTGCTGATCGCGAGGCGTCCGGCGGGCAAGCAACTGGCCGGGCTGTGGGAGTTTCCGGGCGGCAAGGTCGAGCCGGGCGAGACGCCGGAGGCCTGCCTGATCCGCGAGCTCGACGAGGAGCTGGGCATTGCCGTGACCCACGCGTGCCTGGCGCCCTTCGTCTTCGCCAGCCACACCTATGAGACCTTTCACCTCCTAATGCCGCTCTACCTCTGCCGGCGGTGGGAGGGCTTCGTCACCGCCCGCGAGCACGAGGCTCTGGCCTGGGTGCGGCCCGAAAAGATGGACGACTATCCCATGCCGCCGGCCGACAAGCCCCTTGTCGCCTGGCTACGCGATCTCATGTGAGACCCATGATCCCCTACGTCCGAGACCTCGACTTCGAATACGGCCGCTGCGACGCGGTCAGCCCGCTGATCCGGCGGGTGATCGCTGGCAATCCCGGACCGTTCACCTATCTCGGCACCGGAACCTACATCGTCGGCCATGGCGAGGTGGCGGTGATCGATCCGGGCCCGGACGATCCGGCGCATCTGCGGGCGATCCTGCGGGCGGTGGAGGATGAGCGCGTCAGCCACATCCTGGTCACGCACCATCACGCCGACCATTCGCCCCTGGCCCGCGCACTGAAGAAGGCGACCGGGGCCAGGGTATGGGGCTGCGCCGTCGCCAAGGCCGCCGTCGAGGGCGAGGTCAAGCTGGAGGCGGGCTACGACGACTTCACGCCCGACATTTCGGTGTGCGGCGGGCGACGGATCGAGGGCGTGGGCTGGACCATCGAGGCGATCCCCACCCCCGGCCACACCTCCAACCACATCTGCTATGCGCTGGAGGAGGAGAACGCGCTCTTTTCCGGCGACCACATCATGGGCTGGTCGACCACCGTCATCACCCCGCCGGACGGGGACATGGGCGATTACCTGGCCAGCCTGGAGGCGGTGCAGGCGCGCGGCTTCGCCACCCTTTGGCCGACCCACGGACCGCCGATCCGCGATGTCGAGCCGTTCGTCGCCGCCTATATCGCGCACCGCCGCGAGCGCGAACGCCAGATCCTGGGCGAGCTCACGCGCGGTAAGACGCGCATCAAGGCCATGGTGCCCCGCCTCTACGCCAGCGTCGATCAGCGCCTGTGGCCCGCCGCCGCCCATTCGGTCCTGGCCCATATGATCGAACTGGTGAAGACCGGTCGAGCGGCTACGGATGGCGCGCCCGGATTGGACAGCGACTATCGGCCGAGCTGATCCCTAGGCGCGGGGATCGGCGTAGCTGATGACCTCATATTCGATGCCGTCGGGGTCCAGGAAATAGAAGCGGCGGCCGGGGTCGTACTCCCCGTGATTGAAGGGCGTCAGGCCGGCGGCGACCACACGCGCTTCGACGCCGTCAAGGTCTTCCACCTCGACGCCGATATGATTGAGCGGCCGGCCCTTGGCGAAGTCCTCCGCCGTGTAGGCGACGTCCCGACCGGTGTAGAGGGCGAGATAGTGATCGTCCGATCCGACGTGGATCGTATGGCCGCCGTCGCGCGCCGGGCCACGCCAGCGAACCCGCCAGTCGAACAGCGCCTCCATCAGGTGCGCGGCGCGGGCCGGGTCGGTGACGGTCACGTTCACATGTTCGATCTTGGGTAGGGCCATCCTGCGGATCCTTCCGAGCGGGCGTTGGTTGAGAATTTCATTGCCCGTCGTACAATCTCAACCTAACTTGAGGTCAAGATAATAATTGAGGGATATCGTGAGCCTCGCGCCGCTGCTGTCGATTGGCGAACTCTCCGACCGGACAGGGCTGTCGGTGTCGGCCATACGGTTCTACGAGGCGCGCGGCCTGGTGAGCGCGATCCGTAGCAGCGGCAATCAGCGGCGATTTCCACGCTCGGAGATTCGCCGCCTGTCGTTTGCCATGGTCGCCCAACGCCTGGGGCTGTCGCTGGCCGAGATCGAGGTCGAACTGGCCACCCTGCCCAAGGGGCGAGCGCCGAGTCGGGAGGACTGGCGCGCCATCAGCGTTCGGGTCCGAGGGGTCCTGGACGCCAAGATCGCCATGCTTAAGCGCACGCGCGACCTGCTGGACGGCTGCATCGGTTGCGGATGCCTCTCGCTCGATCGCTGCGGCCTCTACAATCCGGGCGATCGCGCCGCGCGCGCCGGCGCGGGACCGCGCTTTCTCATGGGAGATCGCGCCTCCGACTTCGGAGAGACGCCAGCGAACAGCTAACCCCCCGCCACCACCTTGGCGGTCGGCAGTTCATAGCCCTCGAAGCGCTGGCGGATCAGTTTCTTGTCGATCTTGCCGGTGGCGCCCAGGGGGATGTCGTCGACGAACTCGACCGCGTCGGGCATCCACCAGCGGGCGATCTTGCCGTCCAGGAAGCGCAGGAACTCTTCGGCCGTGGCGGTCTGGCCGTCCTTGAGCTTGACCAGCAGCAGCGGCCGCTCGTCCCACTTGGGATGATGGATGCCGACCACCGCGGCCATGAGCGCCTTGGGATGGCCGGCGGCGATGTTCTCGATCTCGATCGAGCTGATCCATTCCCCGCCGGACTTGATCACATCCTTGGCCCGGTCGGTGATCTGCATGTAGCCGCCCCGATCGATGGTGGCGACGTCGCCGGTGTCGAAGAAGCCCTCCGCGTCGAGGATGTCGCCGCCCTCGTTCTTGAAATAGCGGCCGACGATGTGCGGGCCCTTGATCTTCAGACGACCGAAACTGACCCCGTCGTGCGGGCGGCGCTGGCCGGCGTCGTCGGTGAGCTTCAACTCGGCGCCCAGGGGCGGGCGGCCCTGCTTGAGGCGGGTCGGAAGTTGTTCCTCGAAGGGCAGGCCGGCGACCTCTGGGGTCATCGCGCCCATGGTGCCCATCGGTGAGGTTTCGGTCATGCCCCAGGCGTGGACCACCTCCACGCCATAGTCGTCATGGAAGGCGCGGATCATGGCCTCGGGCACGGCCGAGCCGCCGATCACCACCCGCTTCAGGGTGGTGAGGCCGGCGCCGGTCTCGCGCAGATGGGCCAGCAGCATCTGCCAGACCGTGGGCACGGCGGCCGAGAAGGTGACCTTCTCGGTCTCCAGCAGCTCGAGCACCGAGGCGCCATCGAGTTTCTGGCCAGGCATGATCAGCTTGGCGCCGGTGGCGGGGGCCGAGAAGGTCAGACCCCAGGCGTTGGCGTGGAACATCGGCACGATCGCCAGCACCGTGTCCTTCACCGACAGGCCCATGATGTCGCTCTGCAGGGTGATCAGGGTGTGGAGGAAATTCGAGCGGTGTGAATAGAGCACGCCCTTGGGATTGCCGGTGGTGCCGGAGGTGTAGCAGAGGCCGCAGGCGGTGTTTTCGTCGAACCCGCCCCAGGCGCAGTCCCCGCCGTGGGTCTCGATCAGGGTCTCGGAGGCCAGGGCGCCTTCAAAGCCGGTGGCGCGCACCCGGTCCTCGTCGCCGAGGACAATGACGTGCTTGACGCCGGTCAGCTTGGCGCGGTGCTGGCTGAGGACCGGCAGGAAGGTGGCGTCGACCACCAGCACGCGGTCGTCGGCGTGGTTGATGATGTAGCAGAGCTGTTCGTCGAACAGGCGCGGGTTGAGGGTGTGGCAGACCGCGCCGATCCCCATGATGGCGTACCAGGCCTCGATATGGCGGGCGGAGTTCCAGGCCATGGTGGCGACGCGGTCGCCGGGCTTCACGCCCAGCGCCAGCAGGGCCGAAGAGAGACGCTTGGCGCGGCCGTGGACCTGGCCCCAGGTGGTGCGGACGATCGGGCCCTCGAGGCTGCGGGTGACGATCTCGCGATCGGCGTGCCACGTCGCGGCGTGGGTCAGGATCTTGTCGACCGTCAGCGGCCAGTCCTGCATCAGCCCGAGCATGGGCGCATCTCCCTTGTCAGGACGCCTCAGCGTCCGCCTTCGGATTGTAGGGATAGTCTGCGCCATGTCACGGGGCCGACGTCACCGGCGAGCTGGCGCTCAAGGACCTCGAGGCCGGCGTCGGAGGCGTCGCCGGTCCGCGCGGCGACGCGGGCGCGCAGGACGTCGGGTGGGGCGTCCAGCCAGACGCCGTCGAAGGGGACATCAAGGCTCGCGGCGAGCGCTTCGGCTTCGTTCCGTCGGGCCGGGTCGAGGAAGGTGGCGTCGAGGATGACCGGCCAACCGGCGGCGAGCACGCGGGCGGCGATGGCGAACATCTCGCGGTGGACCCGCGCGTCCTCGTCCGGCGCATAGGCCGCGGCCGGCAGGCGCTCCAGCGGTGCGACGTTCCACAAGCGCTTGCGGATCAGGTCGCTGCGCAGGATCACCGCCCCCGGCGCGGCCCGGGCGGCCAGGCGCGCCGCCTCCGAGGTCTTGCCCGAACCCGAGAGCCCGCCGACGGCGGTGAGGCGCGGGACGGACGGAGTCAGGAAGGTTTCGGCGGCGGCGAGGTAGCGGCGCGACATGGCGTCATCGCCGGTGGCCGCGGTGACATGGGCGCGCACGCAGGCGCGGACGGCCAGGAACTGCGGCAAGGCCCCGAGACCGTCCCACAGGCTGGCCGGAAAGGCGCGCGCCGCCTCGTCGAGATAGGCGTTCAGCAGCCGGTTGGCCGCCGCCGGCTGGCCGCGCACGACAAGGTCCATGATCGGGAAGGCCGCGTCATAGAGGACGTCCATCCGGCCCAGGACCTGGCTGAACTCGATGCAGTCGAAGGGAATCGGCCGCCCGCCCTCCAGCAGGATGTTGCCGAGATGGAGGTCGCCATGGGCGAGGCGGGCGAAGCCCTCGCTGCGCCGGGCCTCGAGCAGGGGTATCAGGGCGTCGCGTCCGGCCTTCGTCGCCGCGATCACGCGCGCGACCATGCTCGCGTCGAGGGGTGGGGCGGCGCGTGTCAGCGGACCTTCATTGGCGTCGACGGTGTAGCCATAGGCCCCGAAATCGGCCTCGGGGGCGCGAGGCGCGGCGACGTGAAAACGGGCGATGAGCCGGCCGAGGTCGTCGGCCTGCGCGAGGTCCATCGCCTCCGGCCTCCCGGCGATGACGGCGTGGGGATCGAAGCGGCGCATCTCCAGCAGCCACTCCACCGTCTCGCCGACGCCGTCGATGGCCAAGGCGCCACCCTCGCGGGTCACGGCTCGCACCGCCCGATAGATGTCGCCGGACCAGCGGCGGTTGAGGTCGAGCTCGCGGTCCAGGGCCCATTTGCGCTTGTCGAGGGTGGAGAAGTCGAGAAAGCCGAGGTCCACCGGCCGCTTGATCTTCCAGGCGCGATCGCCGGCCAGGAACACTCGCGCGCAGGAGGTTTCGACGACCTCGTCCGCCTGGGCCGCGAGCCAGGTTGCGACCTCGGCCCAGACCGCGCTCACGGAAACAGGCGCTGGGTGGTCCAACCCCCGGCCGCACGGGTGAAGACCGTCCGCTCGTGCAGGCGGAAGGGCCGGTCGCGCCAGAATTCGATGGTTCGCGGCGTCAGGCGATAGCCGGACCAGTGCGGCGGGCGGGGCGTCTGGCCGAGGCCATATTTGACGCCGAACTCGGCCACGCGCCGCTCCAGGGCGTGGGCGTCCGGCATCGGGCGCGACTGGTCGGAGGCCCAGGCGCCGATCTGGGCGCTCTTGGCCCGGGTGGCGAAATAGGCGTCGGCCTCCGCCGCGCTCACCGGTTCGATGTCGCCGCGCACCCGCACCGACCGGCGCAGGGACTTCCAGTGGAAGACCAGCGCGGCGCCTGGATGCGCCGCCAGCTGGCGGCCCTTGGCGCTGTCGGTGTTGGTGTAGAAGACGAAGCCTCGCGCATCGACGTCCTTCAGCAGCACCATGCGCGCATCCGGCGCGCCGTCGGCGTCGACCGTGGCCAGGGTCATGGCGTTCGGATCGTTGGGCTCGCGCTCACCCGCCTCGCGCAGCCAGGCCTCGAACATGGCGATCGGATCGGCCTCGGCGGGCGGCGTGGCGTCGGCCGCGCGCGCCTGGCGGGCGTAGTCGTCTTCCGCCGGCGAGGGCGGGATCAGGGCCTTGTCGTCCATCGCTGTCCATATAGCGAAGCCCGGCGGGCTTTTCGATCATGACCGATCATGCGCTAGAAGGACTTCGCCATGTCGCACAACAGCTTCGGCCATCTCTTCCGCGTGACCACCTGGGGCGAGAGCCACGGCCCGGCGCTGGGCTGCGTCATCGACGGCTGCCCGCCGGGGATCCGTCTCGATCCGGAGGACATTCAGGTCTGGCTCGACAAACGCCGCCCGGGCCAGGGCAAGTTCGTCAGCCAGCGCCGCGAAGCCGACGCGGTGCGCATCCTCTCCGGCGTGTTCGAGGACGAGGCGATCACCGCCCGCTTCGGCGGCCAGGTCACCACCGGCACGCCGATCTCCCTGCTGATCGAGAATACCGACCAGCGCAGCCGCGACTACGCCGACATCGCCACCGCCTTTCGGCCCGGTCACGCGGACTGGACCTATTTCGCCAAATACGGCGTGCGCGACTATCGCGGCGGCGGCCGGCAGTCGGCGCGGGAGACCGCCGCCCGCGTCGCCGCCGGGGCGGTGGCGCGCAAGGTGCTGGGCGAAGGGATCATGCTCCGCGCTGCGCTGACCCAGATCGGGCCTCATGCCGTCGACCGCGCGCGCTGGGATTGGGACGAGACCCTGGCCAATCCGTTCTGGTGTCCGGACGCGGCTATGGTTCCGGTCTGGGAGGAATATCTGGAAACAGTGCGCAAGGCGGGCTCCTCCACCGGCGCGATCGTCGAGGTGGCGGCCGAGGGCGTCCCCGCCGGCTGGGGCGCGCCGATCTATGGCAAGCTCGACGCGGAGCTGGCCGCCGCCCTGATGTCGATCAACGCCGCCAAGGGGGTGGAGATCGGCGCCGGCTTCGCCGCCGCGGCCCTGTCGGGCGAGGAAAACGCCGACGAGATGCGGGCCGGCAACGACGGCCCGATCTTCCTCTCCAACCAGGCCGGCGGGATTCTCGGCGGCATCTCCACAGGCCAGAGTGTGGTGGCGCGGGTGGCCTTCAAGCCGACCTCGTCGATCCTCACCCCGCGCCGCTCGATCAATGAGGCCGGCGAAGAGATCGAGATCCGCACCAAGGGCCGGCACGATCCGTGCGTCGGCATCCGCGCCGCACCCGTGGTCGAGGCCATGACCGCCTGCGTCCTGGCCGACGCCTTCCTGAGGCATCGGGGGCAGGTGGGGTGAGGGGGAGAATGAATCCTCCTTCCCCTTGATGGGGAAGGTGGCTTGCGAAGCAAGACGGACGGGGCGGGGCCATCACCCCACCCGTCCCGCGTTTCACGCGGTCCACCCTCTCCATCAAGGGGAGGGAGGAAATTCGATCTAACCGACGTTCAGCGCGCAGCTTTCGCCCACGGTCGGGCGAGACACCACGACGCGCTTGAGCGAGGGGAACGCGGGCTGCAGGCGGCCGGCGAAGAAGAGGCACAGGGCTTCGAGCGTCGGGCTTTCAAGGCCCGGGTGCTCGTTGGGCAAGGAGTGGTCGAGTTCGCCCGCCACCGCCTTGAGGGCGTCGTCCAGCTCCGCCAGGTCCGCCACCCAGCCCACCGGCGTTGTGGCAGGGCCCGCCAGAGTCGCCTCGACCCGGAAGGAATGGCCGTGCCGGCGCGTGTAGGGGCGCCGGTCCGGGCCGCCCGGCTCTCCCCCAACGGCTTCAAGCCGAGGTCTGACGACGACTAAGCCGATCCGGGGCGGCTCCTCCGTTCTCACACAGCCAGCCCCATTGCAGACATTGGACGAGGGGTCAGATCCGGCCATTTTCGCGTAGTGGGGGTCAGGGAAAGGAGCGTGAGCTCGGCATTCGATCCTGAGCGGACTGGGCTTTGTCCACGCGCATCCCGGTCAGTTCAACGTGATCTCGGCGCCGCCGCCGGCCGCCTTGTGCAGGAGAGTTTCGCTCATGACCGTTTCATATCCGGCGCCAGCTGACGAAGTTCGCCGAGCCAGGGTTCATAGCGCCGCCAGCGCTCGACCGAGGACTTGTAGATCGGCTGGCGCGCCTGCCAAAGACTGGCAGTGGCGACTTGCCGCTTGTTCTGGTGAGGCGACAGGCAAGCGTCGTCCCATTCGAGCCCGCACGCCGCCACCAGCCGGCGTGTCTCCGGCTCCGGGTCGTCGACCAGGTCTTCGTATTGCACCTCGATGAACCTGCTCCGAGGCAAGACCCCTCGCCAGTGCGCCATCAGCCGCTCGTATTGGCGATAGAACGCGACGAGGCTGACGCGGTCGGCCGCGAAGTCCATGCCGGCCTCGAAGCTGGTGGTGTATATCGACAGGCAGGTGTCGATCGGGTGGCGTCGGCAATGCACAATCGTCGCCTCCGGCAACATCCGATGGATCACACCCGCCAGGCCGAAGTTGAGGGGCATCTTGTCGGTCACGCGCGTCGCGGTCGGGGAAATGTCGCGAAGCGCGGCGATGTAGTCCTCCGCCAGCGCGAGGTCCGCCGCTTCTCCGGCGTTCAGCAAATTCGACTCTGGCGTATCGCGCTCAGTCCAGAAGCTCATCTCGCCGCCAGCCGCCACCTCGGGATGACTGGAAAAAATTTGTTCGATCAGGGTAGTGCCGGACCGGGGCATGCCAACGACCAGAATCGGCGTCGGGTCCTTCAACCCTGCACGGCCGATGAAAGTCTCAGGGGAGGCGCCGGCCAGGATCCGATCGACCCGCCTGGCGTGGGCCGCGACGTCAAACCCGGCCCGGCGAGATCGGAGCCCGTTCGCCGCGTCGAAGTTCCGAATGGCGATGTCATATCGGCCGATGTCATCATGGGCCTTGCCGAGCGCGAAATGAATCACCTCACGGTCCAAAGGCGTCAACTTGGGCCTGGCGAGACAGGCATTCAATTTGTTGATCAGGGACTGATCGGCGGCGGTGAATTTGTAGACAGTGGCCAGCCCATACCAGGCGATCGCCAGATTGGGAGCTGCGGTCGCCGCGCGTTCGAAATGATCTGCGGCTTCATCGAGGCGCCCGGCCCGCGCGAGCATTCGCGCGAGATGCAGGTGAAGTTCGCCGTTTTCCTCAATCTCCTGAGATAGCCGCCCGAGAAGTGAGACCGCTTCATTGAGGTCTCCCTCGGCGTCCTTGATACGAGCCTCGTTCATCCGCCTGTGCACTGGATCCGACGTCGACTCGACGAGCGCGCGAAGGGCGGCGACGGCCTCGGCTCTTCGGCCGCGGACGATATACACGTCGCCAAGTCGACTCTGGGCCGAGGCTAGTCCCGGATTGAGCGCCACTGCCTTTTCAAAGGCGGTAAGCGCCTCATCCTGCCGCCCCGTGTTGTCGAGGGCATGGCCGAGGTTGTGCCATGCGGAGGCCAATTCCGGATCAAGCCGGACGGCCGAGCGGAACGCGACCGCCGCCTCCTCCAGTTTGGCCAGAGACAGCAAGGCGACACCTAGATCGTGATGCGTCGCGGCGACCGACGAATCCAAGAGAATCGAACGCCTAAGCAGCGGGACAGCTTGGCTAGCGCGTCCCCTTCCAATCAACTTGACGGCCTCCACCGCAAGTCGGTTTGCCTGCCGCCGTTGCTCGGCGTCGACAATCGCGCGGCCGAGACCGGCGGTCCCTCGGCTCACCGGCCGCGGAGGTTTCAATTCTGCTTCAAGTCCAGGGAAGGTCTTCACCGACCTGGGATCGCTTCCTTCGCCAAATTCGCCTCCGTCGCCACTTGTGATCGTGGCGAAACTATGGTCGAGTGACAACACACTATGACGCATCGGGTTCTGATTGTGGCGTTGCGCCGGCAATCGTCCAAAAGCATAGGGAGCGGGGAATGAACTCCAAGCATATCCTGATCGGCGGGGCGGCATTGGCCGTTCTCGGATTGGCGGGCGCGCCGGCGGCTGCGTCAACCATTGCCTCGGGCACTTGGTACACCGGGCAATTCGGCAACACGGCGGGTACGCCGCTCAGCGGGGGGTCCCTTTTTGGGCTTGGCACAAACCCGACCGCAATAGCATCGCCCGCCGGGACCTCCTGGACGGTCACTCTTTCGCAACCGGAATATCTGCTGGTGACCGATGTCGAGGCGTCCGGCGACAGTTTCACGCTGTATGACAATAGTGTCGAGTTGGGCGTCACCTCCACCCCGACCCAGGGCGACTATGTCGGCGAATGTATCTCGTGCGCCTGGTACAACGGTAACTTCAGCCATGGCGAATTTCTGCTGCCTGCCGGCGTTAATGTGATCAGCGGCCTCTATGACGGCGGCGTTGGGGAAGGCGATTTTGACTTCGCGGTCGGCGCGAGCGTCCCCGAACCGGCGACATGGGCGCTGATGCTTGTAGGCTTCGGCGGCCTCGGCGCGGCCCTGAGGATGCGCGCGAGACGATCGGCGCCGGCCTGAGCCTGACCAAGTCCTGATGAATTGACGCCGTCGGCCACTGGGCCGGCGGCGTTTTCTTTTGCCTCTGTGTTAGTGAATCGGCCGCGGGGTGGAAGAGGCGCACGCGCCCGCGGACCCAAGCGTCTGGTCCTTTCCACTAGCCTAGTTGCAGCGCGCAGCTTTCACCCACCGTCGGGCGGGACACCACGACGCGCTTGAGCGAGGGGAACGCGGGCTGCAGACGGCCGGCGAAGAAGAGGCACAGGGCTTCGAGCGTCGGGCTTTCAAGGCCCGGGTGCTCGTTGAGCAAGGAGTGGTCGAGTTCGCCCGCCACCGCCTTGAGGGCGTCGTCCAGCTCGGCCAGGTCGGCCACCCAGCCCACTGGCGTTGTGGCTGGTCCCGCCAGCGTCGCCTCGACACGGAAGGAATGGCCGTGCAGGCGCGTGTAGGGGCGCCGGTCCGGGCCGCCCGGCAGGCTGTGGGCGGCGTCGAAACTCGCGGCCTTGGTGATCTCGAACTGGGTCTCGGACATGGGAGGGCGGCTACAATCACGCTTTCAGGCGAGATTCAATCCGTCGGTCGGGAACGAACCAGATCGCGGCGATGGCCACATAGATGGCGATCGACACCCAGGGATTCCAGAACGCCGCGGCCACGCCGACCACATAGCCGATCATCGAGCCCCGCGCCTTCCACTCCGCGCCGATAGCGCGCGCCAGATGCGAGTCCTTGCCGTTGACCCGAACCAGCCCCCGTTCCAGCAGCAGATAGCCGATGGAGGTCATCAGCAGCACGATCCCATAGGCCGCGGCGGGCAGGGCGGCGACGTGGCTGTCGTCGATCCAGCGCAGGACGAATGGCACCAGGGTGATCCAGAACAGCAGAAAGAGGTTGGCCCACAGGGTTCCACCGTCCACGTGCTTGGCGGCCTGCAGCATGTGATGGTGGTTGTTCCAGAAGATGCCGACGTTCGTGTAGCTGAGGGCGTAGGCAAGGAAGACCGGCGTGTCGGCGGCGAGCGATTTGAGATCGGCGCCCGCGGGAACCTTCATGTCCAGCACCATGATGGTGATGGCGACGGCGATGACCCCGTCGCTGAAGGCCTCCATGCGCCCCTTGTCCATTCCATGCCCCCTTACGGAATGCCGAGATATTTGTGGGTCTGCACGCTCAGGCGCCATTTGGAGTGGGCCAGGCAATAGTCAATGGCCGCCGCGGTCGCCGCCGCGCGGTCGGGGCCGTCCATCGGCTGGAGAAAGAAGCGCTCGAAGGCGAGGTCCGCGAACCGCGCCGGATCGACGCCCACTTGCGGATAGACCAGCTTCAGCTCCTGCCCCTGGGTCTGGGCCAGAGGCGCGTCAGCCTTGGGGCTGACGCAGATCCAGTCGAGCCCGGCCGGCGCGGCGATCGTGCCATTGGTCTCCACGGCGATCTCGAAGCCGCGCGCGTGGAGGGCGGCGATCAGCGGCCCATCGAGCTGCAGCAGGGGCTCGCCGCCGGTGCAGACCACCAGTCGGCCGTCGCCGCCCCGCCAGTGGCCGGCGATGGCGTCGGCCAGGGCCTCGGCGGTGGCGAACTTGCCGCCGCCCGGACCGTCCACGCCGACGAAATCGGTGTCGCAGAAGGCGCAGACCGCGCTGGCCCGATCGGCCTCGCGTCCGGTCCAAAGGTTGCAGCCGGCGAAGCGGCAAAAGACGGCCGCGCGCCCGGCCTGGCCGCCCTCGCCCTGCAGGGTGAGGAAGATCTCCTTGACCGAATAGGTCATGGCGCCAGCGCCGGCCGGCCGGCCCGATCCCATTCGAAATAGCCGCGCGCCCGCAGCTCGCAGGCGGGGCACGCGCCGCAGCCCGCGCCCCAGGCGTGCATCGGCTCTCGCGCGCCGAGATAGCAGGTGTGGCTGTAGCGAACGGCGATGTCGACCAGCGCCTCGCTGCCGAGGCCCTTGGCCAGGGCCCAGGTCTCGGCCTTGGTGAGCCGCATCAACGGGGTCTCGATCCTGAAGTCCTGCTCCATGCCGAGATTGAGCGCCGCTTCGAGGGCGTCCAGCGTCGCGCGCCGACAGTCCGGATAGCCGGAAAAGTCTGTCTCGCACATGCCGCCGACGAGCCTGCAAAGCCCCCGGCGGTCGGCCAGCGCAGCGGCGTAGGTCAGGAAGACCAGATTGCGCCCCGGCACATAGGTCGTCGGCAGGCCCTTGGCGCCGATTTCGATGGCGCGGTCGGAGGTGAGGGCGGTGTCGCCGATGGTCCCGAAGGCGCGAATGTCGATGACGTGGTCTTCGCCGAGCCGCGGCGCCCAATCGGGGAAGGTCTCGGCGATGGCCGCGCGCACCTCCTGGCGGGCGACGAGCTCGGCCGAATGCCTCTGGCCATAGTCGAAGCCGACGGTCTCGACGCGCCCGTGGCGGGCGAGCGCCCAGGCGAGGCAGGCGGTGGAATCCTGGCCACCAGAGAAAAGCACCAGGGCGTTGGCGGATGCGGTCGGCATGATGGGCCTTCTACACGATGGGCGCCGGAGCGCCGAATATCCGACTTGACGGAAATACGGCGAGGTTCATAACTTGTTATATACCACGCTATGGAGAGGGCGCGATGACCACCGACGTGCTGGCGAATCTGGGACCGATCTTCCTGGGCAGCCGGCTCCGGCGGCTGGCCGAGCGGCTGCAGGCCGGGGCGGCGCGGTTGATCGTGGAGGCGGGCCTCGACGTGCAGCCCTGCCACATGCCTCTACTGGCGGCGCTCGACCGCGGACCGATGACCGTCGGCGCCCTGGTCGAGGCCGTCGGGATGAGCCAGCCGGGCGTCACCCGCGCCGCCGGCCAGCTCGTGCGGATGGGCCTGGTTCGCTCGGGTCGCGGCGCGGACCGGCGTGAGCGCACGCTCTCGCTGACCCCCGCCGGCGAAGCGGCCATGGCGCGGATCAAGCATGTCATCTGGCCGCGCTGCCAGGCGGCGGTGAACGAGATGTGCGACAGCCGCTCGTTGCTGGCCCAGGTGGCCGAGGTCGAGGCCGCCCTGGCGGTCGCGCCGCTCGATGTCCGCGCCCAGCGCGCGCCGGCCCCGGCCCTGCGGATCGTCGAGTTCGACGACAGCCTCGCCCAGGCCTTCCACGACATCAACGCGGAGTGGATCACGGCCATGTACCGCCTCGAGCCGGCCGACACCGATGTGATCGAGAACCCTCGCGCGCGGATCGTCGATCCGGGCGGAGCGGTCCTTTTCGTCGAAGCCCCAGGCCTCGGCGTCGTCGGGACCTGCGCCCTGAAGAAGACCGGCGAAGGCGTCTTTGAGCTCACCAAGATGGGCGTTCGCGCCTCGGCGCGCGGCCTCAAGGCGGGCGAATTCCTGCTGGCCGCCGCCATCGAGCGGGCGATGTCGCTGGGCGCCCGGACCCTCTACCTGCTCAGCAACCGGAAGAGCGAAGCAGCCATCCACCTCTATGAGAAGCTGGGCTTCGTCCACGACGGCGAGATCATGGCCAGATACGGCGCCGCCTATCAACGCTGCAACGTGGCGATGCGCTACCGGGGCTAGGCCCCCCTCCCGGCCTTCGGCCGTACTCCCCCCGTTGACGGGGGAGGGGGACCGCGAAGCGGTGGAGGGGGCGCGGGCGCCTTGGCAATCGCCGTCGCGGTCGCTATGTGCGGCGCGTTCCCTAAATCGTTCCGTTTCCGCCGCCGGAGGGCGCATGGCCGCTCAATATATTTTTCAGATGCAGGGTCTCTCCAAGACCTTCCCAGGCGGCAAGAAGGTGTTCGAGAACATCTGGCTGTCGTACTATCCCGACGCCAAGATCGGCGTGGTCGGGGTCAACGGCTCGGGCAAGTCGACCCTGCTCAAGATCATGGCCGGGCTCGACAAGGAGTTCAACGGCGAGGCCCGGGCGGCCGAAGGCACGCGCATGGGCTATCTCGAGCAGGAGCCCCATCTCGACCCGTCGCTCGACGTGTGGGGCAACGTCATCTCCTGGTGCCAGGAGAAACAGATCTTCGACGCCTACAACGCCGTCGCCGCCAAGCTGGGCGAGGACTATTCCGACGAACTCATGGAGGAGATGACCAACCTCCAGGAAAAGCTCGACGCGGGCGATCTGTGGGACATCGACTCGCGCATCGATATGGCCATGGACGCCCTGCGCTGTCCGCCTGACGATGCCGATGTGAGCAAGCTCTCCGGCGGTGAGCGCCGGCGCGTGGCCCTGGCCCGCCTGCTGCTCTCCAAGCCTGACATGCTGCTGCTGGACGAACCCACCAACCACCTGGACGCGGAGTCCGTGGCGTGGCTGCAGCATCACCTGGAGGCCTTCCCGGGCTGCGTGATCCTGGTCACCCACGACCGCTATTTCCTCGACCAGGTGACCAAGTGGACACTCGAACTCGATCGCGGCAAGGGCGTACCCTACGAGGGCAACTATTCGAGCTGGCTGGAGCAGAAGGAAAAGCGCGTCCGCACCGAGCAGAGCGAGAGCGAGGCGCGCCAGCGCGCCATGGCCCGCGAACTGGAATGGGTGCGCTCCTCGGCCAAGGCGCGGCAGGCCAAGTCCAAGGCCCGCCTGGCGGCCTATGAGAAGATGGCCACCGAGCAGGAGCGCGAGAAGCAGAGCACGGCCACCATCCAGATTCCGCCGGGTCCCCGTCTCGGCAATGTGGTCATCGAGGTCGATGGCCTGGAGAAGGAATATAGCGACAAGGTCCTGTTCAAGGACCTGTCGTTCAAGCTGCCGCCCAACGGCATCGTCGGCGTGATCGGGCCCAACGGCGCGGGCAAGTCGACGCTGTTCAAGCTCATCACCGGCCAGGAGAAGCCCGACGGCGGGAAGATCCGCCTGGGCGATACGGTCAAGCTCGCCTATGTCGACCAGAGCCGCGACGCCCTCGATCCGACCAATACCGTGTGGCAGGCGATCTCCGGCGGCCTGGACGTGATCAAGGTGGGCAATCGCGAGCTGGTCAGCCGCTCCTACGTCGGCTCGTTTAATTTCAAGGGCGGCGACCAGCAGAAAAAGGTCGGCCAGCTCTCGGGCGGCGAGCGCAACCGCGTGCACCTGGCCAAGACCCTCACCGAGGGCGGCAATGTCATCCTGCTCGACGAACCGACCAACGACCTCGACATCGAGACCTTGCAGAACCTCGAGGATGCGCTCGAGCAGTTCGCCGGCTGCGCCGTGGTCATCAGCCACGACCGCTGGTTCCTCGACCGGCTGTGCACCCATATCCTGGCCTTCGAAGGCGACAGCCACGTCGAATGGTTCGAAGGCAACTTCGAAGCCTATGAGGAAGACAAGAAGCGACGCCTGGGCTCAGACTCTCTGATCCCGCACCGGATCAAGTTCCAGAAGTTCCACCGCTAGGCGTGCGTCAGCGCGCCTGGCTGGCCCGGGCTCTCGGCAGCCGTCCGGCGCGCTCGGCCGGTTCGGCGTCGAGCACCTCGGCGATCCGGGTCCTCAGTGCGTTCATGCGCGCCGGCTCGCCGAGTTTCGTCCCGCGCCGGTCGACGACGTAGAAGGTGTCCACGGCGCGCTCGCCGTAGCCGTCGATATGGGCCGACTGGATCGACAGGTCGGCCTCGGAGATCGCCCGGGCCAGGCCCTCAAGCAGGCCGGGCCGGTCGCGACCCGAGGCTTCGACGACGGTCGCCGCATCGGAGGCGTCGTTGTCGATGGCCACGATCGGCGAAATGGTGAAGGGCGAGGGGCGGGCGGTCAGGTTGGCGCGCGGGGCTTCCTGCCGGTTCGGCGTCCCGCGCGCGGCGTTCTCCAGATTGCCCAGCAGGCGCCCGAGCATCTGCGTGTTGTCGCGTCCGAAAGGTTCGCCCCCGGCGTTCTGAACGAAGAAGACGTCCAGCGCCTCGCCGCCGCTGGAGGTGAAGATCCGGGCGCCCACGACATTGCCGCCGTTCTGGGAGATGGCCAGGGCGAGGTCGGCGAACAGAGCCCGCCGGTCGAGCGCCGCGACGACGATTTCGGTGGCGTTGCGTCCTTCGCGGATCTCGCCCTGGGCGGCGGCGCCCTGCTCGGTTCGTGCCCGCGCCGCCAGCCGGGCGTGCGAGGCCTGCTCGCTGGCGGAAAAGACGACGAAGTAAGCGTCCTCCATGGCGCTGGCCCACGCCTTGGCTTCCGGCGAGGCGGCGGCCAGGGCCGTGCGCGCGTCATAGGCCAGCGCCTCTTGCCGGCGGCGGACCACGCCGGCGGTGTCCGAGATCCGGCCGCCGCGGAAGGTGGCCTCGACGGCGTTGTAGAGCTCTCGCAGAAGCTGGCCCTTCCAGCCGTTCCACACGCCCGGACCGACAGCGCGGATGTCGGCGACGGTCAGGACCAGCAGCATGCGCAGCCGCTCCGGGCTCTCGACGATGCGCGCGAAAGCGGCCACCGTCGCCGGGTCGGTGACGTCGCGCTTCTGCGCATAGTCGCTCATCTCCAGGTGGTGCTCGACCAGCCAGGCGACGAGATCGATGCGGTGACGCTCCAGTCCCAGCCGCTCGCAAGCCGCGCGCGCGGCCCGGGCGCCGGCCACCTCCTGGCCACCGTGGCCGCCCTTGCCGGTGTCGTGCAGCAGCATGGCCAGGAACAGCGCCTCGGGATCGTCGATCAGGGCCATGATGGAGTCGGAGAGGGGATGGTCGTCCGCCAGGCGGCCGCCGGCGATGTCGTTGATGATGCCCACCGCGCGCAGGGTGTGCTCGTCGACGGTGTAGGAGTGGTACATGTTGAACTGCATCTGGGCGACGATGCGCCCGAACTCGGGGATGTAGCGGCCGAGCACGCCGGCCTCGTTCATCAGCTCCAGCGTTCGACGGGGCTTTTTCCCCTTGGCGAGGGTGTCCAGGAAGATGCGGGCGGCGACCGGATCGCGCCGCACCCGGGAGGTGATCAGGCCGAGGCGGCGCGTGGCGGCGGTGAAGGCGTCCGGATGCAGGTCGAGATCGTGCCGGTCGGCGATCTGGAACAGCCGCAGGAGATTGACCGGGTCCTGGTCGAACACCTCGGGCCCGGCTACGCCCAGACGTCCGCCTTCCAGCACGAACCCAGGCTCGACCACCGCCGGCTTGCGCCCGCGCGCCGGCAGGAAGCGCAACAGGCCCTTGGGCTCCTGCTTGAGGTGCTCCGCCTCGAGTTTGGCCGAGAAGGCGCGGGTGAGCGTTCCCACCTCCTTGGCGATCAGGAAATAGCGCCGCATGAAGCGCTCGACGGCCGGGGTGTTGTCGCCGTCGCGCCGCGGCCGGTCGTGATAGCCCATGCGCTGGGCGACCTCCGGCTGCACGTCGAAGGTCAGGCGCTCCTCCGGCCGGCCGGTGGCGAAATGCAGGTGGGCGCGCACCGCCTCCAGGAAATCGAAGGCGCGCAGGAATACGCGCACCTCCCGGCCGTCGAACATGTCGAGCCGCAAGACCGAGTCGACGCCGTCGGTGGGGTGCAGATACTGGGCGATCCAGAACAGGGTGTGCAGGTCGCGCAGACCGCCCTTACCCTCCTTGACGTTGGGCTCGACCATGAAGCGGCTGGCGCCGACGCGGGCGTGGCGCTCGTCGCGCTCCTTGAGCTTGGCGGCCACGAAGGCGGCGCCGGTGCCCTTGACCACCTCCTCGCGGAAGCGCCGAACGAGGTCCGCCGCCAGGGCCTCGTCGCCGGTCAGCCGCCGCGCCTCAAGAATCGAGGTGCGGACGGTGATGTCTTCGCGCGAGATCTTGATGCAGTCGCCGACAGTGCGCGAGGCGTGGCCGACTTTGAAGCCCAGGTCCCACAGGGCGTAGAGCATGAACTCGATCACGCTCTCGATGTGCGGCGTCTCCTTGTAGGGGCGCACGAACAGCAGATCGATGTCGGAAAAGGGCGCCAGCGCGCCGCGGCCATAGCCGCCCACGGCCATCAGGGCCATGCGCTCGCCCTCGGTGGGATTGCGGGCGCGAAAGACGTGGACGGTGGTGAAGTCGTAGAGGCAGCGGATCACCTCGTCGGTGACGGCGCTGAGCAGCCGGGCCGTCTCCACCCCGCCGGCGCCGCTCTCCAGCCGCTCCTTGGCGATCATCCGCCCACGGAAGAGCGCGGCCTTGAGGATCTCGATCGCTCGCACCCGTTGCTCGGCCGGATCGCCGGCCGCGTCGAGCGCCGCCGCCGAGAGCTGGGCGCGCAGGCGATAGCCGTCGACGACGTGCTCCAGGCGGGTCGGCTTAAGTCGGGGCGGCATGGCGGGGGACTATAGCGGGGCGGACGGGGATTGTCCGCGCCGCTCCCGACGCTAGGCTGCGGCATGTTCGAGGGATTTCCAATGGGACCATCCGCCATCCTGGCCGGCTGCGCCGCGGCGTTTCTCGCCGTCGCCGCCCACGCCCAGGCGCCGGCGTTGAAGCGGCCGCTCGCGGGCCTCTCCTTTCTGATCGGCGACTGGACCTCCGGTCAGGGCAAGGTCGCCGACACGGGCGGGACCTCCAGCGGCCGTCCCCAGGTCGAGCCCATGGCCGGTGGTGTCGTGCATCTGATTTCCAGCGGTCGCTCGCGGTTCGAGCCCGCGGCTGGCGGCGCCGTACTGCTGCGCCGCGACCACACCGATCTTTTCTACACCTCGGGCGCGCCGGCCGGTGGCATCGACCAGATCATGATGATCTATCCGGAAGCCGGGACTCTGCACGCCGACTATTCCGACGGCGCCCATGTGATCCACTATGTGACCGCCACCGTCGAACCTGGGAAGTCGGTGATCTTCACCAGCGAGGCCAAGACTGGAGCCCCGACCTTCCGCCTCGCCTATGCCCTGGAAAGCACGGGGACGCTGACGGTCCTGTTCACGATGGCGCCGCCGGGAAGCACCGAATTCCGCCCGATCGCGACTGGAACGCTCGAAAAGGCCGCTCTACCTACAACAGCCCCTTGAGCCGATAGAGCGCATCCATGGCCTCGCGCGGGCTCATGCCGTCGAGGTCGAGGGCGGCCAGGGCCCGTTCAACCCCCGTAGGGCCGGCCGGAGCGGGCGCGGTCGGTTCGGCGAGGGCGAACAGTGGCAGTTCCGCCAGGCCCGCGTGCGAGACCGCCTCGCTCTCCAGCCGCTCGAGCACCTCGCGGGCGCGGGCGACGACGGGGGGCGGCACGCCGGCCAGCTTGGCCACCTGCACGCCATAGGAGCGGTCGGCGCAGCCGGGGCCGGCCTCGTGCAGGAAGACCAGTTCGCCGTTCCACTCCCGGGCCTTCAGCGACAGATTGGCGACGTGCGCCAGGCGTTCCTCGAGGGCGGCGAGCTCGTGATAATGGGTGGCGAAGAGGGCGCGGCTGCGGTTGGCGTCGTGCAGGGCCTCGGCGCAGGCCCAGGCTATGGCCAGGCCGTCGTAGGTCGCCGTGCCGCGGCCGATCTCGTCGAGGATGACGAAGGAGCGCGCCGTCGCCTGGGTGAGGATGGCGGCGGTCTCCACCATCTCGGCCATGAAGGTGGAGCGCCCGCGCGCCAGGTCGTCGCCCGCGCCCACGCGGCTGAACAGGCGGTCGACGACGCCCAGGCGCAGGGATCGGGCGGGCACGAAGGCGCCGGCCTGGGCGAGGATGGCCATGAGGGCGTTCTGGCGCAGGAAGGTCGACTTGCCGGCCATGTTCGGGCCGGTGACGATGGCCAGGCGGGGGGCGTCGTCGCCCGCGCCGTCGAGGGCGCAATCATTGGGCGTGAACGCTTCGCCCGCCCGGCGCACGGCCGCCTCGACCACCGGATGGCGCGCGCCGACGGCCTGGAAGATCAGACTATCGTCGACCGACGGCCGCACCGCGTCGGCCTCGCGGGCCCATTCCGCCAGGGCGGCGGCTACGTCCAGAACGGCGAGGGCCTCGGCCGCCGACTGGATGTCGCCGGCCAGGGTTTGCGCGCGCCCGCGCCAGGCCTCGAACACCGATAGCTCGAGCGCCAGGGCCTGGTCGGCGGCGCGGGCGATCCGCGCGTCCAGTTCGGCCAGCTCCACGGTGGTGAAGCGCACCTGGTTGGCCAGGGTCTGGCGGTGGATGAAGAGGGTGGAGAGCGGCGGGCGCATCATCGCCTCGGCCTGTTTGGCGCTGGTCTCGACGAAGTAGCCCAGGACGGCGTTGTGACGGATCTTTAGGGTCACGCCGGCTTCGAGCACGAGGCGGGCCTCCAGGGCGGCGACCACCTTGCGGCTGTCGTCGCGCAGGGCGCGGGCCTCGTCGAGCGCGACGGAAACCTGGGCGGCCACGAAGCCGCCGTCGCGTGTCTGGGGCGGCAGGTCGGGTCCGAGCCCTGCCTCCAGGGCGCATCTGAAATCTTCCAGCGCCGGCCGCCGCGTCGGATCGAGGCTGGCCAGCGCGTCGGCGACCTCCGTGGGCGGCGGGCGCAGCGGGTCGGGATGGCCGGCGAAGCTGGCCGCGATGGCGCCGCCGACGGTGAGGCCATCTCTCAGGCAACCGAGATCGCGCGGGCCGCCGCGGCCGAGGGTCAGGCGGGACAGCGCCCGCGCCATGTCGCCCGCGCTCTTCAGCGCGGCGCGTAAGGAGCGCCGGGGCTCGCCGTGCTCGGCGAACCAGGCGACGGCGTCCAGACGGCGATCGATGGCCGCGGGGGCGAGCAGCGGCCGGGCGAGGCGCGCGGCCAGCAGGCGGGCGCCGGCGGCGGTGACGGTGCGGTCGATGGCGGCCAGCAGGGAGCCATCCCTCTGGCCGGCCAGGGTGCGGTCGATCTCCAGGCTGGCGCGCGTGGCCGGATCGATGGCCATGAACTCGGCCTCACCCGCCCGACGCGGCGCGCGCAGGGTCAGGCGCTTGCCGGCCTGGGTGGCCTCGAGGTGGGCGGCGATCAGGCCGAGGGCCGAAATCTCGGCGCCGGTGAGCGGGCCGAAGCCGTCCAGGGTTGCGACGCCGTAGAGGCGCTTGACGCGCGCCTCGGCCGCCGCCGGCTCGGCCAGCGCGCTGGCCATGGGCTCAACCAGGCCGCCGGCCGATTTCACGGCTTCGCCCAGTTCGGCGAACAGGCGGTCGGGCACCAGGATCTCGGACGGCTGCAGGGCGGCCAGGGCCGAGGCGACGGCGGCGGGCGAGACGACCAGGCACTCGACCTCGCCGGTGGACAGCTCGACGCTGGCGATGGCCGCCTGTCCACCGCGCAGGGCCACGGCCGCCAGCCGGTTGGCGCCGCGGGCGTCGAGCAGGCCGTCCTCGGTCAGGGTGCCGGGGGTGACCACGCGGACCAGTTCGCGCCGGACCACGGCCTTGGAGCCGCGCTTGCGCGCTTCCGCCGGATCCTCCACCTGATCGACCACGGCCACCTTGAAGCCGGCGCGGATCAGCTTGGCGAGATAGGCCTCCACCGCGTGGGCCGGGACCCCGGCCATGGGAATGGGCGCGCCGGCGTGGGTTCCGCGGTGCGTGAGGGCGACGCCGATGGCGGCGGAGGCCTTGGCCGCGTCCTCGAAGAACAGCTCGTAGAAGTCGCCCATGCGGAAAAAGACCAGGGCGTCGGGCTGTTTGGCCTTGGTCTCGAAGTACTGCGCCATCACCGGGCTGGTCGCCGTCGGGACATCGGGAATCGGGGTGGCTTCGAGGTCCATCGCCGCTAAGGCTTATAGGCGAGGAGAGGCCGCGTCAGCCCTTGACCGCGCGCGCGGTCGGCGCAAGCTGTGGACCATGGAACGCCTCGCCGAGTCCGTCATCGTGCCCGCCGGGCCGGGCGACGCCCACGACCTGGCCCAGGTCCATGTAACGTCGTGGCGCGAGACCTACGCCGGCCTCCTGCCCGGGCAATATCTCGAACGGATGAGTGTCGCGACGCACGCGACGCGCTGGCGCCGTCAGTTGACCCGCGCCCGCGCCGGCGAGGTGGTGCTGGCGGTGGAGGGGCCGCGCGGACTGATCGCCTATTGCGCCGGCGCGGCCGACGCGCGCGGTCCGGGCGAGGCGGAGATCTTCACCCTGTACCTGCTCAAGGCGGCTCAGGGGTGCGGGCTAGGCCGGCGCCTGTTCGAGACCACGGCGCGGGTGCTGGAGGCGCAGGGCGGCCAGGCCCTGACGGTGTGGGTGCTGAACGGCAATGAGCACGCCATGGGTTTCTATTCCCATATGGGCGGAAGCCCTGGGGGCGAGCGGCCGGTGAGCGGCTGGGGCGGTCTACTGCGCGAGAGCGCCTATCACTGGGACGACATCGGCCGGCTCGCCGCCGGCTGAACGCACCCTCAGGCGCTGCCGTTGGCGCCGGTCACCTTGTCCCAGAAGCTGCGGGTCTGACGGCGCGAGGCGGTGGTGCGCGGGCTCTGGCTCTCCCCGCAGGCGCCGGAGAATTCCTTGAGCAGCTCCTTTTGCCGCGCCGTCAGGTTCGTCGGCGTCTCGACAAAGAGCTCGACGATCAGATCGCCGCGCTGACGCGAACGCAGGGAGGGCATGCCCTTGCCGCGCACGGCCACGGTCTCGCCGGTCTGGGTGCCGGGCTTGATCTTGACCGGAATCTTGCACTTGCCGTCGCAATGCTCGCCGCCGAGCAGGCAGGGCGCGTCGAGTTCTCCGCCCAGGGCGGCCGTCGCCATGGGAACGGGGATCTGGCAGCGGAGATCCAGGCCGTCGCGCTCGAAGAGATCGTGGGGCCGGACGGATATGAAAATATAGAGATCGCCGCGCGGTCCGCCGCGCGCGCCGGCGTCGCCTTCGCCGGCCAGCCGAATGCGCGATCCATCGTCGACGCCGGCCGGAACGCGCACCTGCAGCAGACGCTCGCGCCGCACCTGGCCATGTCCGGCGCAGGTCTGGCACGGGCTGGCGATCACCCGCCCGGCGCCGCCGCACTTGGGGCAGGTGGTTTCGACCTGGAAGAAGCCTTGGCTGCGCCGCACACGGCCGGCGCCGCCGCAGGTCGTGCAGGCGCTGGCGCTGGTGCCCGCCTTGGCGCCTGAACCTTCGCAGGTCTCGCAGACCGTGGCCGCCGGCACGCGGATCTCGACCTCGGCGCCGGCGTAGGCCTGCTCCAGGGTGATATCGAGGTCGTAGCGCAGATCCTGCCCGCGCGACGGCCCACTCTGGCGCTGGCCGCCGCCGAACATTTCGCCGAAGACGTCGCCGAACACGCCATTGAAGATGTCATGGACGTTCTGGAAGCCGGGGCCGCCGCCGTTCATGCCGTTGACGCCCGCATGGCCGAAGCGGTCATAGGCCGCGCGCTTGTCGCGGTCGGAGAGCACGGAATAGGCCTCGTTGATGTCCTTGAACCGCGCCGTGGCGTTGGGGCAGCCGCCGTTGCGGTCCGGATGGTGCTCCATGGCCGCCTTGCGGAAGGCGATCTTCAGGCCCGCTTCGTCGCAGTCGCGGCTGACGCCCAGGGTTTCGTAATAGTCGCGCATCGTAACGTCAGCCGCCTGAAGGGTTGACGTTCAAGTGGGCGACTCGCGCGCGCCATGCAAGGCGCCGCGCGGCGCGGAGGTCGAACTCCGCGCCGCTTGCTTTGATGATCTGCATGGCTTTGCCCCGCCTGCTCGGATCAAGCCGACTGCTTGTCGTCCTTGACCTCTTCGAATTCGGCGTCGACGACGCCGTCATCGTTGTGGGCCGGGGCCTCGCCGCCGGCGGCTTCACCCTGCTGGGCCTTGTACATGGCCTCGCCGAGCTTCATGGACGCCTTCATCAGGGTATCGGTCTTGGCCGTGATCGCTTCGGGGTCATCGCCTTCCAGCGCCGACTTGAGATCGGCGACCGCCGTCTCGATGGCGCCCTTCTCGTCCGCGCCGACCTTGTCGCCGTGTTCAGCCAGCGCCTTTTCCGTGGAGTGGACCAGGGCGTCGGCGTGGTTGCGGGCCTCGACCAGCTCCTTGCGCTTCTTGTCCTCCGCCGCATTGGCCTCGGCTTCCTTGACCATGCGCTCGATGTCGCTGTCCGAAAGACCGCCGTTGGCCTGGATGCGGATCGACTGCTCCTTGGCCGTCGCCTTGTCGCGCGCCTGCACGTTGACGATGCCGTTGGCGTCGATGTCGAAAGTCACCTCAACCTGGGGCACGCCACGCGGCGCGGGCGGAATGCCGACCAGATCGAACTGGCCGAGCAGCTTGTTGTCCGCCGCCATGGGACGCTCGCCCTGGAACACGCGGATGGTCACCGCGCTCTGGTTGTCGTCGGCGGTGGAGAACACCTGGCTCTTCTTGGTCGGGATGGTGGTGTTGCGCTCGATGAGGGCGGTGAACACGCCGCCCAGCGTCTCGATGCCGAGGGTCAGCGGGGTGACGTCCAGCAGCAGCACGTCCTTGACGTCGCCCTGCAGCACGCCGGCCTGGATGGCCGCGCCCAGAGCCACGACTTCATCGGGGTTGACGCCCTTGTGCGGCTCGCGGCCGAAGAAGGCCTTCACCGTCTCCACGACCTTGGGCATGCGCGTCATGCCGCCGACGAGGATGACTTCGTCGATGTCGCTCTTCTTGAGGCCGGCGTCCTTGAGCGCCTGCTCGCACGGGCCGACCGTCTTGACGATCAGGTCCTCGACCAGGGCTTCGAGCTTGGCGCGCGACAGCTTGATGTTGAGGTGCAGCGGGCCCGAGGCGTTCATCGAGATGAAGGGCAGGTTCAGCTCGTACTGCGTCGTGGAGCTCAGCTCCTTCTTGGCCTTCTCCGCCTCTTCCTTGAGGCGCTGGAGGGCCAGCTTGTCCTTGCGCAGGTCGACGCCCTGCTCCTTTTTGAACTCGTCGGCCAGGTAATCGACGATGCGCAAGTCGAAGTCCTCGCCGCCCAGGAAGGTGTCGCCGTTGGTGGCCTTCACCTCGAAGACGCCGTCGCCGATCTCCAGGATCGAAACGTCGAAGGTGCCGCCGCCGAGGTCATAGACGGCGATCTTCTTGCCTTCGTTCTTCTCCAGGCCATAGGCCAGCGCCGCGGCCGTCGGTTCGTTGATGATGCGCAGCACTTCCAGGCCGGCGATCTTGCCGGCGTCCTTGGTCGCCTGGCGCTGGGCGTCGTTGAAATAGGCCGGAACGGTGATCACCGCCTTCTCGACCTTCTCACCGAGGTGGGCCTCGGCGGCTTCCTTCATCTTCTGCAGGATGAAGGCGGAGATTTCCGAAGGGGAATAGTCCTTGCCGTGGGCGCGCACCCAGGCGTCGCCATTCTTACCCTTGACGATCTCATAGGGCACCATGCCCTTGTCTTTCTCGACCATCGGGTCGGAGAAGTTGCGGCCGATCAGGCGCTTGATGGCGAAGAAGGTGTTTTCCGGATTGGTCACCGCCTGACGCTTGGCGGGCTGGCCGACCAGGCGTTCGCCGTCGTTCAGAATGGCGACGACGGACGGGGTGGTGCGGACGCCCTCGGCGTTCTCGATCACCTTCGGCGTCTTGCCGTCCATGATGGCCACGCACGAGTTGGTCGTGCCAAGGTCGATGCCAATGATCTTGCTCATGAAAAAACGTCTCGCTCCTGTTGCGGCAAGCGGGGCGCCAAGGAACTCCCTTGAGTGAAGCTTCCCTTGCACCGCTCCCATATGACTATCGGCGCCCGCGGCCCCGCATGAGGCGCCGGCGGACGGAAAACGGCGAGACCGCGCATCTCCCGCGGGGGATGTCCGGCCTCGGGGTCGAATATGGGAAAGTCGGTCCCTGTCGCAAGGGCGCCGGACCGGCGCGGCCTGAGACGATTGGACGCTGCCTATGACTCCGCAAGGCTTTCTCATCCGCCCCACCTGGTTCGATCGGTCGGCCCAGGAAGCGCTGATCGCCGAAGTGCTGGGGCGGGCGGTCGAGGCGCCGTTCTACCGGCCGGTGACGCCGGGCGGGCAGGCGATGAGCGTGGAGATGACCAATTTCGGTCCGCTCGGCTGGGTCACCGACGCCGCCGGCTACCGCTACGAAGCGCGCCATCCGGTGACCGGTCAGCCGTGGCCCACCATCCCCGCCGCCCTGCTCGCCCTGTGGGCCGACGTGACCGGCGACGGGCCGCCGCCCGACGCCTGCCTGGTCAACCTCTATCGCGAGGGCGCGCGTATGGGCCTGCACCAGGACCGGGACGAGGCGGATTTTTCCCATCCGGTGGTCTCGGTCTCGCTGGGCGATACGGCGCTCTTTCGAATAGGCGGCCAAGATCGGCGCGGACGGACCGCCTCGCTGCGGCTGGCGTCGGGCGATGTCTGCGTCCTGGCCGAGGAGGCGCGCCTGGCCTTTCACGGAGTTGACCGGATCCTTTTCGGCAGCTCGCGGCTTGTGCCGGGCGGCGGGCGGATCAACCTCACCCTGCGCCGGGCCACGCTTTGACAGACGCCGCGCCGTGGCGCGAGGATCGTGGGAATTGAGGAGGGTCGCCATGCTGACGCTGAAACGCCCGGAAGGCGCCGAACCGGAAGACTTCCACTTGACCCGACGCGCGGTCGCCGGCGGCTTTTTCCTAGGCTACGCGGCGGCCGCCCTGGCCGTCGACGCCGAGCCGATCCACACCGACGACGCCGGCCTCATCGTGGAGGGCGTCAGCTATCCGTCGTCCGGCTTCGCCCTGCCGGCCTATGTGGCCCGGCCCAAGGCGCGCGGGCGCCATCCGGTGGTGATCGTGGTCAATGAGGTCTTCGGCATCCACGACTACATCAAGGACACCTGCCGGCGGCTGGCCAAGCTCGGCTATGTGGCCATCGCCCCCGCCTTCTTCGTTCGTGTGGCCGACCCGGCGCCGCTGACCGACATGAAGGCGGTGATGAAGATCGTCAGCCAGGCGTCCGACCCGCAGGTCATGGGCGATGTGGGCGCGACCCTCGCCTTTCTGCGCGCCCAGCCCTTCGTCGACGCGCGCAAGATCGCCATCACCGGCTTCTGCTGGGGCGGCGGGGTGGTGTGGCTGGCCTGCGAACAGTTCCCGCAGCTGAAAGCCGGCGTCGCCTGGTACGGCCGCATGGCGCCGACGCCCGGCGCGACGCCGGTTCCCGGACGGATGTGGCCGATCGACGGCGTGGATCATCTGACTGCGCCGGTCCTCGGCCTCTACGGGGCCAAGGATGGGCTGGCGGCCCAGGTCCCCGCCATGCGCGCGGCCCTGGCGGCGGCTCAAAAGACGGAGACAGAGATCGTGGTCTATCCCGACGCCGGCCACGGCTTCCACGCCGACTATCGCGAAAGCTACGTCGAGGCGGACGCCAAGGACGGCTGGGCGCGGATGCTGGCCCACTTCCGCAAGCATGGCGTCGCGCCGGCGGCCTGATCGGTCCGTCTCGGATCAGGCGCTAGGGAACCAGCCGGATTTGAAGTCGGGGTATCTGATCGCCATCGGAAAAAGGTGTTCGCCTATCAACATGGCGGTGTCCGTATCGCAATCCGATGTGACACGATGAGGCTCTATTTCGATCGACTGGCCTTTGGTCAAACGAAACGCGCTAAAGAAAGCCTCTGTCTGATCGTCCCATCTTTCGCCGATTTCGAACCTTGCCCCATCCTTCGTGAGAACCTGCAGAACGGGACCGGACAGGCGTCCGGCGCCACATTTGAAGATCAGCGTGCTCACCTGCGACCAACCGTATCTACGCAGATTTACCTCGAGGCCACTCCGGCCCCACACCCCTTGCGGGCTAAGGTAGGACTGTTCGAGGCCCGTGCAGACGATGCCGATAATGTATATCGCCGCACCGAGCCCGCCCAGAAGCGCGCCGAGTCGCCGCTCGGCTTTGACGCCTGGCGTCGATCCCCGTCGTGCGTCAAGCAGTCTGGCCACGCTCCAGCTGATCATAAGCACGCCGCCCAGAATGATCACCGGCCCGAGCCGATTGCTCCCGTCCGACGGCAGGAGAAACGCATGGGCGGGGCGGAGACCTTCCTTGATCAACCAGCCCGCGAATAGGGCCAGGATCCAAAGCAGGAAAGGAACCAGACTCGACAGATATTCGCCGGGATCCGAGACCGGCGTGTGGATCTGATCGGCGACCTTCTGGAGGGTTCTGTTGGCCTTCGCCGGTTCCACCGCCTCAAACAGCGGTCGGGCTCGCGGGGGCACGGAAATCGGCATCAGATCGCGCTAAGGACCCGCGCGAGATCGCCAACCGATGCGGCGAACTTTGTCGGAAGGCGTTTGATCATGCGCCAGTGAACGCACGACGAAACGTGACCGTCAACGCGACCGCTTCGCCGGAAAGGCGAAGGCCTCAGCCTCTCAGCTTGCGCAACAGGATATCGAGATCCTGAGAGAGTTGCGGATCGGTCGGCCGCAGGGCCTCGATGCGGCGCACTGCGTGCAGCACGGTGGTGTGGTCGCGTCCGCCGAAGCGGCGGCCGATGTCAGGCAGCGACCGAGTGGTCAGCTGCTTGGCCAGCCACATGGCCGCCTGGCGCGGCCGGGCCAGGGCCCGCGTCCGGCGCTCGGACAGCAGATCGGCCTGCTTGAGATGGAAATGCTCGGCGGTGGCCTTCTGGATATCGTCCACCGTCACCCGCTTCTCGCCGCCGCGCATATGCGGCCTGAGCAGCCGGTTGGCCTCGTCGAGGGTGAGGGCGGCGACGCCTGACCCGCCGCGAACCACCAGGGTGTTCAGCGCGCCTTCCAGCTCCCGCACATTGTCGGTGAAACGGTCGGCGAGGAAATCGAGCACCTCCGGCTTGAGCGCGCCGGTGAAGCCGAACTGGCGGCGCAGCATCTCCAGCTTGCCGTGCAAGATGCCCAGCCGCAGCGCCCGGTCGGCCGGCTCAATGCCGCACACCAGACCGGCGGACAGGTGCGAGCGCAGATGGGCGTCGAACTCGGTGAGCGCCGAGGGCGGGCGGTCGGCCGAGAACACCACCCGGCGGCCGTCCTCCATGAGCGCGGAGAGCGTATGGAACAGCTCTTCCTGGGTCGACTGCTTGCCGCCGATGAAATGGACGTCGTCGACAATCAGCAGATCTGCGCTGCGCAGCTGGTCTTTGAACGGGCCGAGCTGGCGGTCCATGGCCGCGCGCACGAACCCCGACAGGAACCGCTCGGAGGTCAGGTAGACGACCTTGCGATGGGGGGCGGCGGCCATGGCTTCCCGCGCCATGGCGCAAAGAAGGTGCGTCTTGCCGAAGCCGTAGGGCCCGTGGATGACCACCGGATTGAAGTGGCCGTCGGCCCAGGAGGCCACCCGCCGCGCCACGGCGTGGGCGAACTCATTGGCCGGGCCGCAGACGAAGGTGTCGAAGGTGAAACGATCGCGCGGCGCGCATGACGTCGCGGGCGCCTCCGGGACCGGGGCGGTGACCGTCGGCAGGGGCCGAACGGGCGCCGCGGCGCATTCGGCTCCGGCCTCGAACTCCGCCCGCGATTGCAGGCGCAGTGGACGGGATTCCGGATCGTTCAGGGCCCACAGCTCCTCGATCCGCCGCCATGCATATCGCCGGATCCAGTCGCGCGCGACACCCGTGGGCGTGACCAGATAAAGCGCGCCGTCGGCGCCGGCCATCAGCGCCGCGCGCGCCAACCAGGAGCCGAAGGCGTCTTCACCCAGCTCCGATTTCAGCGCCGCGCTCGCTTGAGCCCACACCGCCGGCGTCGGAGTTGAAATTGTCGCCACCGCCAGATTGCCCGCCGCCATATTCCCGCATCCCCAACCCTGCTCCGTGTTCCAGACACAGGATTTCTGTCGGCGCTTACGCACCGTTGAACTGACCCAAATTTGACACAAACGCCCCTGAACGTCGGGACGCGTTATCGCCGCCGCCGCATTTTTCGTCCGTGTAAGACCAAAAGTGCTGAGAACTTCAGAGTAGCCTCCGGCCCCGTTCCGTCAACGCCGATTCGCGACAAAAATAGGCCGGATTCGGCGAAAAATCGGGTTGACAACCGGAACCCCTCGACAAGCCAAGGTTTTTCCGTCGATCACTTTTTTGGGCAGGTTTCAGGGGCGCGATTTTGTCGCATCCGGGTGCGCGAGGAGCGCGTGGGCGTGCTCAGGCGACGCCCAGAAGTACAATATTTTCAGATAGTTGTGGGGGGGCCGCAGCCGATCAGGCGGCGGTCAGCTTCCTCAGTTGGCGGTGCAGTCGGGAGACTTTCCGCGATCCCGTGTTCGGATGATAAACGCCCTTGCCCACGGCTCTCATGAGCTCGGATTGGGCGGTCTCGAACGCAACCTTGGCCGCTGCCTGGTCGCCGCTCTCCAGCGCCTCGTCGAACTTGCGCAGATAGGTGCGCACGCGCGATCTGCGGGCCGTATTCACCTCGGTGCGTTTTTCGATCTTGCGGATCGCCTTTTTGGCGCCGGGGTTATTGGCCATGGGTCGTCGACTTTGCAGTTGGGCCCGCGCGGGGCGAGGGAGCGAAAACAGGACGCGCGGATATAGAGGAGGGCGGACGGACGGTCAATGCGCCTCGGGCCCCTCCACGCGGAAGCCTCGCGCGCGCAGAAGGGCGGGGACACCGCCCGGTCCGATCAGGTGTCCGACGCCGACCACCACAACCACGACGCCATCGCCCCGGAGGCGTCCGGCCAGACGCACAGCCCAGCGACGGTTGCGGTCCGTGATCAGGCGTCGGTACATTTCCGGCGAGGTCCCCTCCATGGAATCCAGCGCGTCCTTGGACAGGGCCTTCAGGTCGCCATCCATCCATTCGCCGACGACCCGGCCGAACAGGTTGGGGTCGTTCTCGATCTCGTCCAGGGTCTCGTCGAGAGAGGCCGCCTGACCCGCCTGCGAGGTGTCGGCGAGAAAGCTGACCTGATCCTTCACGGTCTCGAAGGCCCGGAGGCGCGCGCTCGCCGGCGCCTGGCCGGAGACCTCTTGTTCGACGCCGGATGAGGCCTCGGCGCCGGCTCTCATGTCCTGGATAAGCGACAGGGTGACCTCGGCCAGCCAGGGGCGCATGGCGTCCACCAGCGCCGGCGGAACCCCCAGCGCGCCGCACACCTTCTTGACGCGCTCGCCCTCGGCGGCGGTGAGATGGTTGAAGAGGCTGTCGCCCTTGGGCAGGGCGCCGCGGTCGGCGATCTGGCGGCGCACCAGTTCGCCGGTGGCCGGATCCATCGGCAGCTCGAACCAGATCTCATCGGCGTGGGCGACGGCCGCCAGCAGCGCCGGCGGCTCCCAGTTCAGCCCCTTGGGCAGCAGATGTATGGAGCCGAAGAGGATGACCGTGGCGTGCGGCCCGCGGACGGTCCACATGGCCGGCTCGGCCTTCGCGCCGCCGGCGACGGCAAGCGCTATCAGCGACGCGAGGACGGCGAAGCGCTTCACCGTTGGCACACAGGGCAATGGAAGGTCGAGCGGCCCGCCTGAACGGTGCGCAGGATCGCGCCCCGGCAGGCGGGAGACGGGCAGGGGTCGCCCTCGCGGTCATAGACCTGGAAGCTGTGCTGGAAATAGCCGAGCGCGCCGTCGGCGGCGGCGAAGTCGCGCAGCGTCGAGCCGCCCTGGACTATGGCTTCGCGCAGGACCTCGACGATGGCCGCGACCAGGCGCTCCAGCTCCCGCCGCTTGAGACTCCCCGCCGGCCTCAGGGGCGAGACGTGGGCGCGATAGAGCGCCTCGCAGACATATATATTGCCAAGCCCCGCGACGATCCGCTGATCGAGCAGCAGGGTCTTGGGACTCTGCCGACGGTCGGCGAAGGCCTCGGCCAGAAAGGCGGCGTTGAACTCTGGACCCAGGGGTTCGGGGCCGAGGCCCGCGAGGCGATCGTCGCCGTCGTCGAAGATGTCCATGAAACCGAAGCGCCGGGCGTCGTAATAGATGATGCGCGCCGCCTCGTCGGTCTCGAACAGGACGTGCGCGTGCTTGGGATCGGCCGGCGCCGCCAGGGCGAAGCCGCCCGGCGCCGCCGCGCCCTCGATCTCGAACCGACCGGTCATGCCCAGATGAATCAGCAGGGTCGCGTCTCGGTCGAGCGCGGCCAGCAGGTATTTTCCCCGGCGCGAGAGCGAGAGGATGCGCGCGCCGGTCAGGCGCTGAACGAAGTCGACCGGCAGGGGGAAGCGCAGGTCCGGACGCCGCGCCTCGACCCGCGTCAGGCGGCGGCCGGTGAGGACGGGCTCCAGGCCCAGGCGGACAGTCTCGACCTCGGGGAGCTCGGGCATGCGCCCGCCTAACGCAAGGCCGCTGGCGCGCAAAGGGCTTAGCTCCTAAGACGGCCAAGATGAGCAATGGCGCCGCGACATTCGGATTCCGCGACGTGGACCCGGCGGAAAAACCGGGCCTGGTGCGCGGCGTGTTCGATCGGGTCGCCGGCCGCTACGACCTCATGAACGATCTGATGAGCGCCGGCCTGCACCGGCTGTGGAAGGACGCCGCGGCCGCCAGGCTCAATGCCCAGCCCGGCGAGACGATCATCGATTGCGCCGGCGGCACCGGCGACATGGCCCGGCGCTACTGGCGCATGGCCGAGGGCGCCCGCGGCCGGCGTGGCGGCGCGCCCGCCAGGGTGACGGTCATCGACTACAACGCCGCCATGATCGAGGCCGGGCGCAAGCGCCCGCATCCGGAGGGCCTGACCTGGGCCGTCGGCGACGCCCAGCGGCTGCCGCTGTCGGACGGCCTGGCCGACGCCTATTCCATCGCCTTCGGCCTGCGCAATGTGACCGACATCCCCCGTGCCCTCCGCGAAGCGCGGCGGGTGTTGAAGCCCGGCGGCCGCTTCCTGTGCCTGGAATTCTCGCGGCCGACGGCCTCGGCGCTGCGCGCCGGCTATGACGCCTATTCCTTCCACGTCATCCCCGAGATCGGCCAGCGCGTGGCCAACGACCGCGAGGCCTATGTCTATCTGGTGGAGAGCATCCGGCGGTTCCCGGCCCAGCAGGCCCTCGCCGGTTTGATGACCGAGGCCGGCTTCGCGCGGGTGTCGGTGACCAATTTCAGCGGCGGAGTCTGCGCCCTACACCAGGGCTGGGCCGTCTAAGCGCCATGAGCGCCCTGAGGCTCGCCAGCCTGGTCTGGACCCTGGCGCGCGCCGACGCCCTGGCGCCGCGCGAGATCGATCCTCTGTTGCCGCCCGGCTGGCGCTTCCTGGCGCGGACGGTCAGGCTGGTCTCGGGACGGCGGGCCCGGCAGGGTCGGCCGGGCGAGCGCCTCGCCGGCGCCCTCGAACGGTCCGGACCGGTGACGATCAAGCTCGGCCAGTTCCTGTCGACGCGTGGCGACATCTTCGGCCAGGCCTTCGCCGACGACCTCGGCCGGCTCAAGGACCAATTGCCGCCGTTTCCGACCGCGATCGCCAGGAGCGAGGTCGAACGGGCCATCGGCCGGCCCCTGGCGGAGCTGTTCCCCCAGTTCGGAGAGCCGGTGGCGGCGGCGTCGCTGGCCCAGGCCCATCGGGCGACGCTCAGCGACGGCCGGGATGTGGCGGTCAAGGTCCTGCGGCCGGGCATCGAGCGGCGCGTGGCGCGCGATGTGAAGACACTGACCTTGGCGGCGGACATCGCCGACCGCTGGCCGGTGGCGCGCCGGCTGGAGCCCCGCGCGTTCGCCGCCACCATCGCCCGCGCGCTCACCCTGGAGCTGGATCTGCGCATGGAGGCGGCCGCCGCTGACGAGTTGCGCGGGGTCATGGACGACGACGGCTTCATGCATGCGCCCCCGGTGGTCTGGGACGGCGTGGCGCGGCGGGTGCTGACCCTGGAATGGGCCAGCGGCGCGCCGCTCTCCGACTCCAGCGCGCTGGAGCAGTCGGGCCTCGACCGGCCGGCGACCGCCGACGCCCTGGTGCGCGGCTTCCTTGCCCAGGCGCTGGATCACGGGGTGTTCCACGCCGATCTGCACGAGGGCAATCTGTTCGTCGGGCCGCCCAGCGCGATCGCCGTGGTCGACTTCGGCATCGTCGGCCGGCTGGCCGCGGCGGAGCGGCGCTATCTGGCGGAGATCCTGTGGGGCTTCCTGCGCCGGGACTACGGCCGCCTGGCCGAGGTTCATTTCCAGGCCGGCTATGTGCCGGCGCATCATGACAGGGGCGCCTTCGCCCAGGCGTTGAGAGCCGTGGGCGAGCCCGTGTTCGGCCGGCCGGCGCGGGAGGTGTCCATGGGCCGCCTGCTGGGTCAGCTGTTCGACATCACCAGCCTGTTCGACATGCGCCTGCGCCCCGAGCTGATCCTGCTGCAGAAGACCATGGTCACGGTCGAAGGCGTCGCCCGGCGCATCGATCCCGACCACGACATCTGGGCCGCGGCCGAGCCGGTGGTGCGGCGCTGGATCACGCGCGAGCTTTCGCCCGCCGCCACCGTCCGTTCCCTGGCGGCCGAGGCGCGCACGGCGCTGACCGCTCTTTCCAGCCTGGCCGCCGAACGGCGGACCGCTCCGCCCCCGGCGCCCCCAGCAGACGGTCTGGCGCCGTGGATCGCCTTCGCGCTGGGCGCCGTCTGTTCGGCCCTGGCCTTCGCCCTGGCGCTCTGGCTGCGGTAGGTCTTCGGTCGGTCAGCCCTGGCTGGAGCCGCCCTGGCCGGACGAGCGCTCGCTCTCGCGCTGCTTCTGCTCGGTCCAATAGGCGGCGCCGTCGCGCGGCTTGAACATGGTCCGTGGCGCCCCGTCGCGCGAGACCACCGCGAAGGTGTTGGACTTGGCGTCATAGATCAGCCGATCGCCGTTGGACCGGTCGAGGGTTTCCACGCCCGACGGCGGACTTTCGACGAAGGCGTGGACCTTGGTCACATAGTCGTTCTCGTTCTGGGCGCCGAAGTCCTGGCCGTTCTTGGTGAACTGGTACTGGGCGTTCTCGACGGCGGTGTGCTTGCGGTTGGCGGCCCACATCGGCTTGCCGTTGATCTCCGGCGTCGCCGCATCGCGGCTTCCGTAGCTGGCCTGGCTGGTGGAGCCTGAGCCATAGGCGGGCGCGGAGCTGGCGGCGCCCTGGCCGCCCTGCGATTGCACCGCCGACTGATGGCCGCCACAGGCCGCGAGGCCGAGGGCCAGCGCCGCCACGCTAAAAGTAAGCGCAATTTTCATGATTTTCCCCCGGATGAGGCGTTGAGGATGAACGCTGAGGCACTGTGGGAACAAAGAAAGAACAGAATTGAAGCTTGGCGATTGTCCCCTACTTGACTGGTGGAGACGAATCGGCCTCAAGTGCAAAAAATATTTCCGATGGGGTCCTGTGTGAGGAGCCAGAGCGGCTTGTCGTCACCGCATCCACGGATCGCTGGAGTGAGCACAGATGGCCGGCAAGCCGAGAATCTTCACAGGGGGCTTTTGGAAAGAAGTCCGATCTCAAATGATCGGGCTATTTATTGGTCTGTCTTGGCCAACCTTCGCAGTAACTGTCACAGCCTTCACAGGCTATGTCGAACACTTCGAGTTGGCTGCTATCATTACCCTTTGTTCAATCGTGATGTTTTTCACGATGGGGTTCATACTTCTCGTAAAGTTATACCTCTGGATTGAAACACCAGAGAACAAGTGGAGAATAAATTCCATACAGGTAAGCAAATTATATACCAAGGGGAAGGTTACTGGGATAAAATACGGGGTCAACTGGCAAAACATAGCTTGGTTCCCCATAGAGTATCACATGGGACATCCGATTCAGGTTAGCCTGGGCGGCAATATAAACCCTAACCCAGGGCGAGAATTTCTTGGGCATGTGTGTCAATTAGGCGCGACGGGCATATTTTGGGAGGCTGAAATCCCAATGACCCCCACCAGTCGCCACGGACTTCAAGAGGGTATCTTCGAGTTTGAAGTGAAATATGGAAAGCCCGGGAACTTGAAGTTCAGTTATCATAAGAAATTCAAAGTGTATGTTAAATTCAACACGCAAGGTGATATCGAAAGCTATGAAGTGTCGGAATATTGAAGATGTCAGCAAGCGCTAATCGCCGCTCCGAAAATGTCGTCATTCAGCCGGTTGTTATACCGGAACTCGAACTCGGCGACGTAGAGCGGGAGGTACTTGGTGCTGGCGCGATGGAAGGTGCCAACCATGCCGCGCTTCAGGATCGACCAGAAGCCTTCGATGGTTTGAGTGTGGACCGCGCCGACGACATATTGCCCTTTGTTGTGATTGACCGAGCGGTGGAAGTATTTCCGCTTCAGGGGGCCGTAGGCCGGAAACTCGTCCGTGCAGATCATGCTCACCTTGTCGGAGATGGCTTCTTCCACAAAGCTTCTGATGGTCGCGCTATCGACGCGCTGGATCACGCGAGCCACGACGTTGCCTTTCCGCTCCACGGCGCCGATCACGATATCCTTCTTGAGACCCCGGCCGTGGCTCTTGTCCTTCTTGTCGGCGTGCCGGTTGTCGTTCTTCCCGCCGATGTAGGCTTCGTCCATTTCGACAACGCCCATGAGCCGCTGGAACCGCTCGTCAGCCAGTCCGGCGCGGACGCGGTGGCACATGTAGTGGGCGGTCTTGTAGGACCCGAAGCCCATGTAGCGTTGGACCTGAAGCGCACTGATACCCTTCTTGCTGGTGAGCATCAGGTGAATGACCTTGAACCAGTCCATGAGGGGCTTGTTCGTGTTCTCAAAGATCGTTCCGGTGAGGTGCGAGAACCGATAGCCGCTGTTGGGCGCGCAATCGTAGCACTGCCATTTCCAAGCCATGGTCTGCACGGCGAAGGCCCGCGCCGATCCGCAGCGAGGGCAGTGAACCCCGTCCGGCCAGCGGTGCGAAACCAGGTAGGCGATGCACGCATCTTCGGACGGGAAAAGCCGCTCGAACTGCGGGACTGTCATCTGGTGGATACGGGCCATCGAAATAAATTCCCCTTGAACGAGGACATAATGGCATATCCATCTCTACCAGTCAAGTGCGGGATAATCGCCTGAAGCTTTGTCCAGTACCCACCTTTCAGGCTAAGAGCGCGGCGCATTGAACGAGGGCGGCCCGGCGGTGAACGGAAAGCGCGTGCTGTTGATCGTGGGCGGCGGCATCGCGGCCTACAAGGCGCTGGAGCTCACCCGCCTGCTGCGCACGGCCGGCGTCGGGGTGAGTCCGGTCCTGACCGCCGCCGGCGCGCAATTCGTCACCCCGCTGTCGCTGTCGGCGCTGGCCGAGACCCAGACCCGCACCGACCTCTTCAGCCTCGATGACGAAGCCGAGATGGGGCACATCGAGCTGTCGCGGTCCGCGGACCTGGTGGTGGTCGCGCCGGCGACGGCGGACCTGATAGCCAAGGCGGCAAACGGCCTGGCCGACGATCTCGCCTCCACCGCCCTGCTGGCCACCGACAAGCCGGTGCTGATGGCCCCGGCGATGAACGTGCGCATGTGGCTGCATCCCGCCACCCAGCGGAACCTGACGACGCTCAAGGCCGACGGCGTCGCCATCGTCGGCCCCGACGACGGCGCCATGGCCTGCGGCGAGTTCGGTCCGGGTCGGATGGCCGAGTCGCAGCGGATCTTTGATGCCATCCAGGCGGCCCTGGACCCCGCCGCCCGCCCGCTGGCCGGCAAGCACGTCCTGGTCACGGCCGGCCCCACCCTCGAGCCCCTCGATCCGGTGCGGGTGCTGACCAATCGTTCGAGCGGCAAGCAGGGCTACGCCATCGCCGCCAGCCTGGCCGATCTCGGCGCGCGGGTGACCCTGGTGAGCGGGCCGACCGCCCTGGCCTCGCCGCCCGGCGTCGATCGCCGCGATGTCGAGACGGCGGCCGAGATGCTGGCCGCCAGCCAGAGGGCGCTGCCCGCCGACGCCGCCGTGTTCGTCGCCGCCGTCTCGGACTGGCGCCCCGATACGGTGTTCGGCGTCAAGCTGAAGAAGGGCCGCGACGGGCCGCCCAAGGTGCATCTGGTGGAAAACCCCGACATCCTGGCGACCCTGGCCGCCGCCGGGCCGATGCGGCCCAGGCTGGTGGTGGGCTTCGCCGCCGAGACTAACGAACTGGAAGCCCACGCCCGGGCCAAGCTGGCGCGCAAGGGCTGCGACTGGATCGTGGCCAATGACGTCAGCCACGATGCGATCATGGGCGGTGACGAAAACGAGGTGCTGGTGATCGACGCGGCCGGGGCTGAGCGCTGGGCGCGGGCCTCCAAGGCCGAGGTGGCGCGGCGCCTGGCGGTGCGCATCGCCGGAGCCCTGGCGTGAGGCCGACGATCGCTGTGGTGCGGCTGGCGCACGGCGCCGATCTGCCTCTGCCCGCCTATGAGAGCGCCGGCGCCGCCGGCATGGACCTGCGCGCCGCCGTGGACTCGCCGCTGGTGTTGGCGCCGGGCGCGCGGGCGGCGGTTCCCACGGGCCTCGCCATGGCCCTGCCGCCGGGCTTCGAGGGCCAGGTGCGGCCGAGATCGGGCTTCGCCCTGCGCGATGGCGTGACGACGCTGAATACGCCGGGCACGATCGATTCCGACTATCGCGGCGAGGTGAAGGTGATCCTGATCAACCACGGCGCCGAAGCGGTGAGCGTCCGCCGCGGCGACCGCATCGCCCAGCTGGTCGTGGCGCCGGTCACCCAGTCCGTTTGGGCGGAGGTCAAAAGTCTCGACGAAACGGCGCGCGGCGCCGGCGGCTTCGGGTCGACCGGCGCCGGTTAGGTCCCATTCTCAGGCATGTGCCGAATGGGAGTGTCGACGCTCCACGGAAAGCCTCCAATCCAGGCGAGAATGTCCGAATCTGACTCCGAGCGGTCGTTGGGAAAGCCCACTCAAGGGTCAGATGCCCATGTCCGCTTCCGACGGTGGGCTCAATCGGTGACCGCAACACGCTCCTTCTCCGACGAAAAGTAGCGTGTTGCGGTCACCGATTGAGCCCACCACCCTTAGCGGACATTCCCATCAAGCCGTCAGCTGGCTTTGAGAGACTTGTCGGCGCTCCAGAGCAGTCCGCCGAGGATCACGGCAATGGCGAAGAGCGCTGGGACGTCGCCCATCAGATGACCGGTGTGACTCATGCCGTCTGTCATGCCGAACGACTGCCACGCCATGATCGCGCCATGCACGAGGCTGGACACCGCCGTGAACCAGATCAGGCTGCGGTTCGCGAGCGGATCGCGCGCGGCGACGATCAGGAAGACGCCCAGCACTGCGTAAACGCCGACGATCATCATGTAGTAGTCGTTTGAAAAGGGTGCGCCTTCATGCCAGGCCCAGCCCGAGGGCCAGACGATCGCGAGCGGATAGATCAATAGAAAGGCGACGCCAAAAACGACGAGCGCTGTTTTGAGAAGTGACAGTGTCTTCATGGCGCACCCCTGATTAATATCGACCAAGAACTCGCTTCAGCGCAGCGGCGGATGAAGCGGGCGTAAGATGACCGAACACCTCGGACGCCCCACATCACGGTACGATCTAAATCGGCTGACGATCAATATCCGCCCATCGGCCGCCGGAGACCGCGGGAACTTCCGCTTTCGGGCGTGTCGGCGGCGTCCGCTTGCGACCCACAGCGGACGTTGGACCCCGGTAGCCGAACGCCATGACGATCGCTTTCCGGCGTGGTCGCCGCAACCGCTCTCGACCTTAGGCGGACGTTCGCAATAGATTTCGACGTGTGCAGCGGGCGGTGGGAAATAAGTGATGAACGACGGAGTGAGACTTCGAACGCTCTACTCGATGGCGTTGATCGCCTGCATCGCAGCCGGCTCTCCTTGCGCCGCGCAAACAAGCGCGCCGCAGCTGCCCGCCGAGGCTTCCGGTGAGGCTGTGACCGCAAGGCAAAGAGCGGCCATGGAGACCGGCGTCGAGGCGGTCATCTATGGGCTGCCGCGGGTGATGATGGACCTCACCATGAAGCGGATGACCAACGTCAGCCAGGCGCGCGGTATCGCCGCGCCAGTGAACCAGTTCGCCCACGCGCCGATCTTTCCGCCGGCCAGCTTCAGGAACGTCGTCCGCGCCAACGTCGACACGCTCTATTCGTCGGCTTTCCTCGACCTTTCCGCGGAGCCGTTGGTGCTTTCGGCCCCCGACACGGGCGGCCGCTATTACCTGTTCCCGATGTTCGACGCCTGGACCAATGTCTTCGCGACTCCAGGCGCGCGCACGACGGGGACAAAGGCGGCGACGTTTGTCATCACCGGTCCGAACTGGAAGGGAAAGCTTCCCGCAGGCATGCGGGAATATAGGTCCCCGACCAACATCGTCTGGATCCTCGGGCGTATACAGACCAACGGACCGGCCGACTATGCGGCGGTGCATGCCATCCAGGCCGGATTCAAGCTCGTTCCGCTCTCGAAGTACGGCCAGCCCTACGCGCCGCCGGCAGGGGCAGTCGACCAGAGCGCCGACGTGAAGACGCCGCCAGTCGACCAGCTCAAGGCGATGACCGGCATACAGTTCTTGTCCGAGCTGGCGAGGTTGATGAAGGCCGACCCGCCGCCGGCCGCGGACGCACCCATGCTCGCAAGGCTGGCGGCGATCGGCGTGGTTCCTGGTGAGGATTTCGACCCGGGCAAACTCGACCCGGAGGTTGCGAAGAGCCTCGAAGGGATCGTGCCGGCTGCGCTCGCAAGGCTGCATGAAAAGGAGCGGCGGTTCGGCAAGGTTGAAAACGGCTGGCACATCCCCGCGTCGGACGTCGGCGCCTTCGGCAGGGACTATGACGCACGAGCGATCATCGGCCTCATTGCCTTCGGGGCCAACCTCAAAGAGGACGCCCTCTACCCGACCACCTTTGTCGACGGCGACGGTGCGCCGCTCAGCGGCGCCAACAAGTACAAGCTGCATTTCGAACCGGGCCTGACGCCGCCGGCCAACGCCTTCTGGTCGGTGACGATGTACGACCCGGACTCGTTCTTCGTGGAGAACCCGATCCATCGCTATGCGATCAGCAGCTGGATGCCGCTCAAGCGCAACCCCGACGGCTCGCTGGACCTCTATATCCAGCATGACTCCCCGGGCCCAGACAAAGAGGTGAACTGGCTGCCGGCTCCCGAGGGTGGATTCAACATCACCATGCGGCTCTACTGGCCCAGGAGCGAGAAACCTTCGATCCTCGATGGGAGCTGGAAGCTGCCGCCGGTCGCCAAGGCGTCGTAACGCATAGATGAGGACGGACAAGGAGGCGAAGTCGCCTTTGCCGTCGCTGAAGGCCCCGTTTGCTCTGAACGCGCTTGTCGAACACCTACTTGCACGTTTTTTGGGGGGGCGACCCGGAGGCCAGCGCTCCATGGTGGCCAGAGCCCAACCGTCGCCTGCCGCGCCCCCCGTAGGAAGTCCTCACTTAGCGCCCGCAATCGCAGGGTATCGAACCCTAGCCCCCATTCATGTCTCCCGATCAGGGCTTCCAGCCGCCGTTAGGCAGGCGGCCGTGATAGGGCGTATTTCGGCAGTGGCCCCAAGGGCCGCGCCAGAAGCCTGGCGGACAGCCATTGCCGGTCCAGTAACGGCCGCCCCAGTAGTAGCCGCGCGGGCCCCATCCGGGCCCGCGATTCCAATGGCAGGCGCCGCCTGGCCCGCGCCACCCGTTGGGTCCGCATCCGCCGGAGGCGAGGATGAAGTTGGGATTGCCAGCCGCGACGGGCGCCATCGGATCGGCGGCGTTGGCCGGCAGCGATGTGGCCACGCCGAGGGCAAGCGCGCCCGCGGCCATGACGGTCGTGAGAAGCGAATTTGACATAGTGAAATTCCTTCCTCGATGCGTTGATGGAGAGTTTCGGCGCTCTAAGTATTCGCGCCATACGGCGTTGTGTTCGTCAACCTAAACTGAAGACTACGCTTATGAAGCGTGGCTGTCATCGGCGGATCGCGTTGGCGGCTGCGGTCGCTGCCTTGCAACGAGGTTCACTGCGCCAACCGGATAGAAGCTGGCGTCAGACTGACCGCGTCCGTTGTCCGTGTGTGGACGCCCCTTCGGATGCAAGAGGTTTTTCGAGAGTTTGAGCGCGCAGGCTCAGGTGCTTCCGTGTGTCCGGCCTGTTGGTGCAGCCGTTCACGTGGCCGCTGGCCTGTATGGAGA